>Ga0316209_1000967_pt1 | contig 36516 bp, 39 predicted proteins | sample 6monopyrite_MG_FD_204945 | JGI IMG/M metagenome (GOLD analysis project Ga0316209, IMG submission 204945) | Microbial mat bacterial communities from mineral coupon in-situ incubated in ocean water Damariscotta River, Maine, United States -... | ecosystem: Environmental > Aquatic > Marine >...
TCTGGATTAGCACCTTGTGCGTCACCACCAATATGGCCATGCATATCTATAAAACCTGGCAACAGATACATACCGTTAGTGTTTAGTTCTTTCCCTCCAGCTTTAAGTTTCGGTCTGGTAGATTCATCTATCGGAACACCATCATAGCCAACAATTTGCATGTTGATAATTTTGTTGCCTTCAACAACTATATCCATTGGGCCACGAGGTGGAGAACCATCACCATTAATGAGTGTAATACCTCTAATGATGAGTTGCGAAAAAGGACCTTCACCTTTATAGTTATCTTGAGAAAATACTTGAAAGCTTAGGGCAAAAGTTAATAAAATGATCGTTTTTTTCATGGTATGGATTTTAATTTCTTTCAGTTGGAACAGATATTCTACTACCAAAAAATAGTGCATTTAAAAATAATTTATTGGTACCGTACCAAGCACCTCTAAAATTTGGATTGTCGGCAAACATGACCACACGACCACGTCCCAAAGGACTTACAATTAATGATGCAGAAGGTTTTAAGTAAATTTCTAAATTGTGGTTCGAGATATAGCCATCAATATGAGGATTCTTGGAATACTTTGCCACAGTGCTATATTGGCTTTTACTAGGTGCAATAAACACATTGTTGTTTTTGTAAACTGGTAATGTTTTTGAACGATACCCAAATCCCAATGGATGTGTAAGATCTAAATCAACTTCAAAAATAGCACCACCTAAACGTTCTCTACCAATATTTTCTCTTGCATCTTCATAGGGTTTTCGTTCTACTGCTTTTGGAGCTTTGTCATCTTTTGGTTTAGGCTTTTTAGTAAGTTGCTCTTTTACCAGTTTTTTATCAATAGCCCATTTTGAGCTTCCAGCAATAGTAATAAGTGTATTTCCTTTTGAGGCCCAGTTTTTTAATTTTTGTCTTTGAATGGAGTCTAGTTGGCTATAGCTACCAGAGACCATTACTAAAGTGTTATATTTATCTAAATTGGCATTTCTAAAACTTCGCATCTGAATTTTGGTAATAGGCATATGCACACGAGTATCCAGTAAATGCCAAACTTCGCCAGCTTCGTAGCTACTTATGCCATCGCCTATGAGCATAGCAGCTTTAGGTTTTTTTAAAGCTCTAAAATTATTGCTTCCTAAATCTATTCCTTTTAGGCTATAACCACTATTTGTGGTGTACATTGGGACATTGTATTTTATTTGTGCTTCGGAAACAATTTTATAAACTTCTTGACTGGTTTTTTTTTGTTTACTAACAGGAACTAATAGCGTACCATAATTAAAATCTTTATTGCCGCTACTGGTTTTTATTGAAAAAGGTTTAAATGCCGAAGCAACAGTCAATCCTTTTGATTGCATATAATATAATGCAGCAGGTGCGTTGTAATCGTCAAAATCAATAATGTAAGCGTAGTCTCCTGGTTGTACTTTAGCTACATTTACCGTGTTATTCTCGGTAGTTACTTCTGTACCTAAATCGGCACTTTTTAGCCCACGATATTTCATGTTGTAAAAGTTGGCAACGCTCCAAGCTGAGGCATCATAAAACACACTGTCTCTATATTTATTATAAGTTTCAAACATGGTTTGCACCATTCTACGCTGAGGTTGTTTTAGTGGTACTGTGTATTTATCACCATTTTTGTAAACTTTTATTTTGTGCTTTAGTAAATAATCGACAAAGGCTTTATTTCTATTCATGTCGTATGCATCACCAAACTGGTAAGCTGCAAACCCTGTTGGAGCTTTTTGGGAGATGGCTGATTTGAAGAACTTTTGCTGGTATTCTCTCAAATAGGCCTTATTTTCGACAGCAGCTTTAATAGTTGCAAAGCTAGATGTGTATTGGTTTCTAATTGTAAAAGCGAAGGTCATTTTACCATAATCGGTATCTTGAACATGGCCTCTAGAACTTGCTTGTTCAAAGAGTAACGCTAAGCCGCCTTGTAAATCGGGATAAGAGCTTCCATATCCAGGATAGGTGCCGTCAAACGATTCTTTAGTGTAATAAAACGAACCAATTTTATCTAAAGCACTAGCAAAATATGGTGCAAACATATTGTTTAAATCTTCATAATTTTCTTTTGGCATAATTGGGTCTTGTGATCCAATAGGTTTCATAGGTTCAAAAAAGTGATTGCTATTGGTTCCCATTTCATGAAAATCGGTTACCACATTTGGATACCATTGGTGATACCAATTCAATTTCCCCTGACTTTCAGGATGAACAGCCAACAGCCAATCCCTGTTTAAATCGAACCAGTAGTGATTGGTTCTTCCTCTTGGCCATGCTTCGTTATGTTCGGCATCTATGCCGTCAGATACTAATGATTTGGCTTGAAATTGATTGGCCCATTGTGTGTGCCTGTCACGTCCATCAGGATTAATGGTTGGGTCAATAAATATGATAGAATTATTGAGATAATTGGTTATCTCTGGATTATTTGAAGCTACTAAGGTGTAGGCAGTTAATAAGGCTGCTTCTGAACTTGAAGGTTCATTACCGTGAACATTATACCCAAGTTGAATAAAAACAGGAACTTCATTATAATTTTTTGGAGAGAGATCTGGGTTTACAAATTTTAGATGTTCCTGTTTTAAAGATTCTAAGTTTTTTAAATGTTCTGGTTTCGAAATTCGAAGCATCACTAGCTTACGTTGCTCATGTGTTTGACCATAAATTTCAATTTCTGCTCTGTTAGATAGTTCAGCTAATTTGGTAAAATAAGATACAATTAGGTCATGTCTAGTATGTTGTGCACCAATAGGTCTTCCTAAAAATTCTTCTGGTGATGGGATGTCAGGATTAAAAGGTGCTTTATCTTTAAAAAAATAATCTTGCGCAGTTGCAGTACTTACCATGATTGTTGAAAAAACTATGGCAAAAACAAATTTTGTTAATTTCATGTGGAAGTGTTTATTACATATTAAAGTTACATCTAACATCTAAATAAGTATGTTTCTCATCGAAAAACTTTAGTAAAGATGTTTCATGTGGTTGGTTGGTTTGAAAATGAAATCTAAAAATAATGAATTATGAGTTTGTTTTATGATTAGATGGGATTTTTAACACATTTAATATTATTCGTCTATATCATCAAATGGGTTTGTAAAAGGGAGGTCATCATCAGGGTCATGGTCATTATAATTAACACCAGGAGGATTGAATAATCCCCAACGATCAATAGTATAATTCCAAGGATTAAAAGTTTTTACCCATTCGGCAAAAATTACCCTAAATTCATCTATTTCTTTCCTTAACAAGTCTAAATATTCTATGTCTTTATATCCATGCATTTCTATGCTACGAGCGTCAGTAATAAGTTCTCGTGCTGCTTTTCTAATTATGGCAGCGTTTTCCATTTTAATATCGTAAAGCATATCTTTATGAGAAGCTCCAGCTATTTTAGCAGGAATTATTACGGAGTTTTCCCGTAAATAATAAATGCTGTTTTTAATCATTTCTGCTTCAATTTTATTTTCAAAATTTATTTCTGATTTCTCTACAGCTTCAATTAAATAATTTATTAGTTTTTGTATTTCTAGAGCTTTTTTGAAAACTGGTAATTTGTTCCATCTTTCCTTCATATGGTATTATTTAATTACTAAATGCGGTACTTTTTCCAATTCCCAATCTATTACCAAACCATTAGCGAGTGATTGTGCGATTTTTTTTCCGTATAAATGTTCGCATAAGTAGAGTGCGGCTTCAAAACTTTTTGCGCCTCCCGATGAGGTAATATACTTGCCATCGTGTACAAAAAATACGTCTTTTCTAATGTCGAGATTAGGAAACATGTCTCGCATTTTATCAATATCGCTTGGGAAGGTAGTTGATACTTTATTATTTAATAATCCAGCTTTTGCCAAAACAAAAGCACCATCGCAATGTGATGTTATAAACTTTGCTTCTTTATCAATTTGTTTTACAAAGTTAATCATTGCTTCGTCTTCGAGGTCTTTCCCTAAATGGTTTTCGGCACTTGGCACCACGAGTATATCAATTTTTGGTAAATCATGGGTTAAATAGTTGAAATCTGGAAGAATGCGCATACCTTCAAAAGTTGTGATAGGGTCATAGGTATTTGCTACTGTAAATACATTCATGGCTTTTATACCTTCTCTAAAAATGGTATGCTGAAAAATATCGAAAGGTGCTGTCAATTCTGTATTATAAGTGCCATCCATTATTAAAAATGCAACATTGTAGTTATTTGGGTCGAGTTTTGGCGTGACTTTTTCTGCTTTAGATATTGTTATTTCATTAGACGGCTTAGATTCGTTTTTGCAACTAGCAGATGCTAACACAAATACTAAAATAAAAAGGATATTTTTCATGCATCTTTTTTTTATGACTTTGTGTAAATATAATACGTTTTGTAAATACTAAATAAAATATTAGTAAGTTGTATTTTTGTGATAGAAAGATAGTATATGAAAAAATTTAGTTGGTTATTAATATTAATTATTTTAATTGGATGCTCGAAACAAAAAAAACCTTTAATTGGAGACACCAATTTTCAAAGACAGCAAAATGCTTTATTTAAAGATGCGTCTAAATCACCTTTAAAGAAAAAAGATAGAGAGAAATTTGAAGCCTTAGATTTTTTTAAATATGACTCTACATTTTTAGTAAATGCCTATTTAAAGCGAACTCCAGACACCAAGTTTTTTAATATGAAAACCACTACAGATCGCGTAACTAAAGAGCGTGTTTATGGCGTGCTCACTTTTAATATTAGTGGACAAACTTATAATTTAAATGTATATCAAGGTGAAGAAAATATGCAAAAAGAGGGTAAAGAAGATTACTTGTTTTTACCATTTTTAGATGCTACAAATGGCGAAAGCACCTATGGTGGAGGACGTTATATAGACTTAAAAATTCCTAAGGGAGATAGTATGGTTGTTGATTTTAATTCGGCATATAACCCTTATTGTGTGTATAACGAAAAGTTCTCTTGCCCAATTGTACCACGTGTTAATTATTTACCCATAAAAATAGAAGCTGGTGTTAAGATGTATGCAAAAAACTAAAAGCTTTTTACTAGAAATAGGCCTAAGAAAACAGCTAAAAAACCAATAACAAAACTACCAATAGTATAGAGAGCAAAACTGGTAAAATCGCCTGCTTTTAAAAACACATGGTTTTCATAGGCAAATGCTGAAAAAGTGGTAAATCCACCACTAAAACCAGTAGCTAGAAACAGGGTTTGGTTTGAAGACAATGCATCATTTTTTGCTGCTAAGCCAAGAACAATGCCTATAAGTATGCTCCCTAATATGTTTACTGTAAATGTTCCCCAAGGGATTCCTGTTTCGGTAGAATTCATGTATTTTCCAATAATGTAGCGTAATGCACTGCCAAATCCACCACCTATAAATACCAATAAAAGTTGTTTCATATACATTTTCCCTGACACTGGGAATTTTTTTACAGTTTAGTTATCGGCTAAAGGTATATAAATTTCGGTAACCCAATTAGCAGGATTTGGGAAATTACCTGGATCGTTTGTATATATTTCAAACGGTTTTATATCGCTTTGCTCTAAATTATTTTCAGAAAGGTATTTCATTGATTGAGCCCATGCTTTAGATAAATAGGTGTAATTTCCTTTTAAGGTCGTTTTTAAAACTTTTGTTTTTGGAATATAACCACTTAGTACACCACTGTTATCCGTAATCGTTATTTTTTCACTTACAGGAATACCGTTGCTCATAATTACAGTGCCTTCGTCCATGTTCATGTCTTGATATACCGTAAGTGGTATACCATTCATTGCAATATTGTTTTTTGCCATAAACGTGCCAATACTAGCATATTGTTGCGCCATGGTTGTACTTATATTATCGTTTGTGGCATTGGTGGTTTTGTACAAATAAAAGCCACCTCCATATTCTGTAATGCCGTTTATGGTAATTTTAAATTTTTTCATGCTTTCAACAGTTAAACTGTCTAGTTTTTCTAGGCCACGTTCATAGTCTGGGCCAATCATGTTATCCATGCCACCATTAATAACTGCAAAGAATTTTAAAAGAAAAGGGACTTGGTTAGCTTTCATTCCCCAAGTGACCTTCGTGCCTTGGTCTATGTTTTCAAATTTCCAATACACATTTGATGGTGGGAAATCTTCAAATTGCATTTCTTGCGAAATAGAATCAAATGAGCTTGCCGCTAAAGTTTTCATATTACCAGCACCATCTTTTCCAACCCACGAATACGAGCCTCCAACACCACTGGTTTTTTCTGGATAGGTTATTTGTAATTCAGGTTCTTTTTCAACCCAAGGTGACCAGTTTTTCCAGTTTTTATAATCGTTTACTTGATTAAATAGTAGTTCGGCAGGTGCTTTTATAACTCTTGATCTTTTAATATCGTACCAATTTGGTTGTACAGCAACATATCCACTAGCAACAATGATTAATATCGATAGGGAAATAATAATAAATTTTGCTGTTTTCATTTTGTAAGAATTAGTGATTAATCTCAAAGATAAGTATTTTGCTTTTCCAGAAGGAATACCAAATAAATTAATTATTCATTTAATAATTTAATCAAATAACCTTATTTTCGAAACCTTATACATAAAAACAACAAAAAATGAAATTAAAAGTATTTATAGCATCGTTTGTAATTGCAGGGATAATGTGGTCATGCAAGACCGAAACGGTAGATACAGTTGAGTTTAAAGAAGAACTTATTGAACTGTCTAATGACGATTTTCCATTTATGCTTGAGCAGTTTGCAGATTTAAAAATCTTACGCTATCAAATTCCTGGCTGGGAAGAGTTGACACTTAAAGAACAAAAACTAGTTTATTATTTGGTTGAAGCTGGATTGTCTGGTCGTGATATTATGTGGAACATGAATTATAGACATAACCTTAAAATAAGAAACGCACTAGAAAATGTTTATGCCAATTACAAAGGCGATAAAACGACCAATAATTGGAAAGCATTTGAAACCTATTTAAAACGCGTTTGGTTTAGTAACGGAATTCACCATCACTACAGTAATGCTAAGTTAATGCCTGAATTTTCAAAAGATTATTTAAAAACAATTATGGCTGAAACCAACACAACTCTTGAAGGTGAGGCTTTTGATGTTATTTTTAACGATAAAGATGCAAAAAAAGTAAATCAAGCAAAAGGAGTTGATAACGTACTGGAAAGCGCAGTGAATTTTTATGGGCCTAATGTAACTACAGCAGATGTTGAAGCATTTTATTTGAATATTAAAAATACCGACCCTGATATTCAAAGCAAGGAAGGAAAAGAAATAGTGTCTGATGATAAAAAAATAAATAAAGATAGACCGCTTTCTTATGGACTAAACTCGATGCTTGTTAAAGAAAATGGTGAGTTAAAAGAACGAGTTTACAAATCTGGAGGCTTGTATGGGGAAGCTATTGATGAAATTATCAAGTGGTTGGAATTAGCCAAAGGAGTAGCCGAAAACAAAGCCCAAGGCGACGCTATTGGCTTATTAATTACCTATTATAAAACAGGAAGTTTACAAACTTGGGATGATTATAACGTTGCTTGGACAGCGGCTACAGAAGGTAATATAGACTATATAAACAGTTTTATTGAAGTTTATAACGACCCTGTTGGCTACAGAGGTTCATATGAAACCATTGTACAAATCAAAGATTTTGACATGTCGGCAAAAATGGCTGTTCTATCTGAAAACGCACAATGGTTTGAAGACAATTCACCATTGATTGATGCACATAAAAAGAAAAATGTAGTAGGTGTAAGTTACAAAACAGTGAATGTTGCTGGTGAAGCTGGTGATGCATCACCAAGTACACCAATTGGAGTGAATTTGCCAAATGCCAATTGGATACGCAAAGAAGTAGGAAGCAAATCGGTGTCTTTAGGAAATATCATTCAAGCTTATAATAATTCTGGAAGTAGCGGAAGGCTCAAGGAATTTGTACATGATGAAGAAGAACATGAACTTGAGAAAAAATATGGACAATTAGGCGATAAGTTACATACAGCATTACATGAAGTTGTTGGTCATGCCTCAGGGCAACTAAATCCTGGAGTTGGCGAAACTAAGGAAACCCTTAAAACGTATGCTTCAACCTTAGAAGAAGGTCGTGCTGATTTAGTTGGATTATATTATTTATATAATTCTAAATTACAAGAACTTGGGTTGGTTGACGATTGGGAAGCTGTTGGTAAAGCGGCTTACGATGGCTACATACGTAACGGTTTAATGACGCAATTAATTAGGTTGGAATTAGGTGATGATGTTGAAGAGGCTCATATGAGAAATCGCCAATGGGTAAGTGCTTGGGCTTTTGAAAAAGGACAAGCAGATAACGTTATTGAAAAAGTAACTCGTGATGGTAAAACTTATTACAATATTAATGATTATGCCAAACTTCGCGAATTATTTGGTCAATTGCTTAGAGAGACACAACGTATAAAATCTGAAGGTGATTTTGATGCTGTTGAAGCACTAGTTGAAAACTATGGAGTTAAAGTTGATCAAACTTTGCATGCCGAGGTTTTAAAAAGAAATGAACAATTTACATCGGCACCTTATGGAGGTTTTGTAAATCCAGTTTTAGTACCAGAAACAAATGATGCAGGTGAGATTACAGCAATTAAAGTAATGCACGCTGCAAGTTTTGAAAACCAAATGTTGAGCTATTCTAATAAATACGGTTTTTTACCTGAAGATAACTAGAATACATCCTAATTTATACTTAAAAGCAGATTTCTTAATTAGATTTCTGCTTTTTGTTTATACTAAACTTAAGTAATAAAATATTTATAATAATTAGTATTAAAAGTATAAATGAAGCTTTCATACGTGTTGTTTTTATTACATCAGTTTGTTTTTAAAAAGTCATCAATTAATTTAGTAAAATTTTAATTTGTTGCGTTAAGTTATTGAACTCGCAGTATTTTTTAAATTTTTATGTTAAAAAAAGTACGGTATGTTTATATAGAATATCAACACATAAAAACAATCACCAGTAAAGGAGATTTAAATAGCCAGACGTATAATAATTCTCCCTACGATTTAATAGCATTGGCTGACATTGAAATGGACATGATATTGGCTTTTAAGATTAAATAGAATTATGGTTTTGACTTAAAACACACTGTGTTTTTTATAGAAAAACCTTAACCTTTACAATTAAAGACTCATACTTTTGATTTTCAAGACCTTTTAAAGGATTGGCGCCTTGATTCCAGACATATACCAACTCTAAAGAATTTTTCTTATTAAAAGTAAGGTTTACTCCTGTTTGAAATGAGATTAAACTATTTAAATCTAAATCGGTTTTTCCAAACAATTCAGTTCTGCCACTATATTTGAATTGTAGTTTAAATAAATCTTTTTTGTTAATTAGTTTGTCGGATAGTGTTGGTAAGAAGTATGTGTTAATCTCAAAATCAAATTGACCTAAATAAACATTTTCATTTCCACCTAAATAAGACAAACCAATGTTGTGATTATGTGAAAATTGTAAAATTCTTCCAAATCCTGAATTAAATTTTGGAAATGCTGTTTGCGTTTTTAGAAGTGGAGTGCCTTTAAATTTATTGAAACTCATTCCTAAGGTTCCCTGAAAGGCAGTAGTATTCTTTACAAAATCTTTAGATTGCTTTAACCCTATTGTAATAGGGATTTCAAAATTGGAAGCGCCAGTTTTTTTATCCTTAAAAGCTATTATCTTGCCTAGCTTTACTCCTAATTGTTCGACATGCTGTTTTTTTTCAACAAGAGTATTTCTGTGAATTTCACCTACCAATCCTATACTCCAATGGGTAGAGTCAGATACCATTCCAAACTCAAGATAAGCATTAGTTAACCAACTGTTACTAATAGAATCGTTTTCAGGAAATGTTCCAATTATTTCTGCTCCTTCACTCTTTGTGAATTGATTATCAGAAGCTTTACCAATACTTAAGTTAATTCTAAGAGAATCATTAGAATGAAATAATGTATTTTGAGAAGAAGCTGAAAATGTACAAATAAGAGAAATGACTAAAATATTAATTCGAACCTTCATAATTATTAATTATAAGGTTTACTAAATCTTTGAATGTTTTGGCTTCATCAATTTCACTCTTTTTAATAAAGTCTGGTTTTGCTTGAGGTTTGTACATTTTTACCAATAGTTTTAGAATATAATTCATAATTCTAATCAAACCATTATCACTTTTTATAAAAGCATTGGATAAACCAAGTTGAGTTCTAAATTTAGTGTTTGCTAAAATTAGGCTTCCATCAGTATATCCTTTTAATTCAGATTTTAGTTTGTTTGAAACTTTTATACCGTTATTTAAATCCTCTTTAATTTCCTGTATTATGTTTTGTAACGAATTCACTGAACTTTGATTATTAGATTTAGATGCTGCAAACTCCAATGCTTTAATTAGGATTTTGACGTCCCTTTTGTCAATGTTAAATTCTATTTTCATTGTTTATATTTTATTAATTATTATACCAAACATATAATTTTAGTTGGCCCAAAAACATACCCAATACTAGGTAAATTTAGAATCTATATTTTTTTTCTAAAGCATACCGCATAAGTTCTCCCTTACCTTTTAAACCAAGAATTCTAATCATGTTTTTTCGGTGAGTATCTACTGTGTGAATGCCAATAAAAAGCAACTCAGATATTTCTCTAGATGTTTTACCTTGTGCAACCAACTCCAAGATTTCAATTTGACGTTTGGTTAAGAGTCCTTTCTTTTTTTTGTTTTTTTGGTTGTTAACATTAATGTTAGCGTCATAATAATTTTTACCAGAATGAACAGTTTTTATGGCTTCTAGTACATCATTTAAAGAGGAGTTTTTTAGTAGGTAACCAGAAGCACCAGCTTCTAGCATTTTGGCAATGGCTTCCGGTTGGTCAAACATGGTAAAGGCAATAACTTTGGTATGTGGAAATTCTTTTTTTATGTGTTTGGTAGCGGTTATGCCATCCATTTTTGGCATCCTGATATCTGTTATAATTACATTGGGCTGTTTTAATCTAACCAAATCCAATAAGGCTTCACCATTATTTACAGCACCTACTATTGAGATGTCTTCTTCATGTTTCAACAACAAAATAATACCATCTATTAATGATTGATGATCCTCTGCAATGGCTAATCGTATCATATTGGTATGTCTATTATTATAGTGGTTCCTTTATGTAATTCAGACTCAATAGTGATGGTTCCTTCTAAATTTTCAATGCGTTTTTCAATACTATGAATTCCCATACCTGAGGTTTTCTTTATGTTTTTTAATATAAAACCTTTGCCATTATCCTCAACTAGGATATTTAAACTATCATCATGGTTTGTGATATGTATGGTTGCATCAGTAGCTTCTGCATGCTTGATGATATTTGCCAGAAGCTCTTGTATAACCCTGAAAATAGTGAGCTCCAAACTGTTTTCAAGTCTTTGGTCTAAACCATAATCAATAACTTGAATAGTTAGTTTATCGCTTCCAGAAATAGTATTGGCCATTTCTTTGATGGCTTTTAGTAACCCTTTATTGGCAAGTACTCCAGAATTTTTTTCATGAGCTATAGAGCGTATTTTATTATATGCTTCGTCTAAAAGGTGAGAGGTTTTTTTATGATGTTCAGAGTTTTTATTATCATTTAATGCTTCAAAATGCCATTTAATAGTGGTCATGAGTCCACCTAGGTCATCATGTAAATCATTGGCGATACGTTGGCGTTCTTTTTCCTGTCCTTCGATCATGGCATCAATTGCAGTAAGCTCCTGCTCTTTTAGAACAGTGGCTAATTTTTCTGTTTTCAAAGCTCTTTCTTTTTCAGCTAGAAGTTGTTTTCGTTTGGTGTTTTTTTGAACGAGATAAAACGTAAAGCTTCCAAAGAGTAATAAACCAATAGAAGCAAATAAAAGAATTTTGTTTTTTTGGTGTTTAGCTTCAATTATTAAGTTATCAGCTTTTAGTTTTAAGTTTTCTTTTTCTTTTTTCTCGGTTTCAAATTTAATGTTAGATTCACTTATTGCAATTGCAGATTTGTGTTCATTAAAACTTTTAATAGCTTGTTTTTCTTTTTCTAAATAAAAATACGCACTATCGTTCATTTTTAGATTTTTGTAGGTTTGTGAAATGGCTAGGTAATTATAAGATTTTTGAAAAAAACTATTTTCGGGGATTTTTATTTTCCTTGCTTTTTCAAAATAGGTTAGCGCGACTTTTGGTTGATCTAGAAAGTTGTAAGCAGCACCTATATTATTGTATATACCAAACATTTGATTACTCCCCAAGATTCCAGGTACTTTCTTATAAGATTTTTCCGCTTCTTCAAAATAGCTAATACCTTTTATGTAATCTTGGTTAAAGAAGCTTACTTGGGCACCAAGGAATTGATAGATTAATCCATTTAAATAGTAATTGTGTTCATTTTTAATAAGTTCTAGTGCTTCCTTATGAATCTCTTCATTCGACTTTTGTGTAGAATAAGACTTTGCTGCGTATTTATAATACATGAAGTACGCACTATCGCTTGCAGTTTGCGCATATTTTTTATAGACTCCAGCATATTCTTCAACATTATTGAAAAGAGCCCTATTCCCAAAAGTAAGTTTTAAAAGCTTGTGTAACGAGAATCGTATTAAATTTGAGTCATTTTTTTTAATACTTAGGTTTAGAGCTTTCCTGTATTTTTCAAAAGCTGTTAGCTCTTTATCAAACAAAGGATCTTCATAGATGGCACCTTCCTTTAATATGTTAATAATATTAATAAAAGACGGTGTATCATTAGATAAAGGATTAACAACAGTATCCTTAATACCATATAATTGTGAATCTATATGCCATTGCAAGGTAAGTGCTGTTGTATCTATATTATGTTTATTTATATTATTAGCCACATCTATTTTATGCTCTAATAACAGCTCAATAATTTCTTGGTGTTGTTTTGTGTCTTGAGTGTAGGCAAATTGAATGTTAGCTGTAAATAAAAATAGATTGCAAAGTAGTATGATGCTTTTTTTAACCATTTAATTTCCATTTCCGCCAACAAATTTACCTTGACATATAAAAGGAGGGAAAATCATTACCGCATAATCTGGATCATTTAATAAATCATCGTTGGATATGCCATTTTCAACAGGAGGAGCATTTAGTTCTGGAAAATCCTTTGAACGAATTTGAACATTTAATATTTGACCAGGCTTAATTTTAAACTCTTTTCCGCCAAAATCTAAATCTGCATCTGGTCTGTTACCAGACTTAATGTATTTTGCAATCTCGAACTTAATTTTATGGATATCATCTTCTTTATTGTGTCCTTCATAAGTGGCTTTTTTAACAAAGTATCTTTTACAATCGCCTACTTCAAAAAGATTAAACTTAATGTCTTTAACTTTTCTTCCATTCATTTCTAATTTTCCAACTATACCATAGCCGTTGAGTAAGTCATATTGAAAAGGCTGGTAGTTTTCTTCATTTTTATAATCAATTCTCAATGTAAGATTAGTGCTATTTGGAAGATCAGGCTTCTCCACTCTTGTAGTTCTACATTCATCGCAATTTTTTAACAAGCTTTGTGATTGTTTCGCTTCAGGATTTTGGTTTAATTCTGTTTTTAAAAGGGAACTTTTGTTCTCAGTGCCATTTTTGCAACTTGAAAATAGTATAAGGACAAAAATTAAATAATATGCTAGTTTAGTTTTCATATTTTATCGTTTTAAAGAATTATCAATGTACAAAAGTCAAAAAAAAGAAAAGGGGATAATATACCTAATGTTAGGTATATTTAACTGTTAAAATAATGAAATTTAGTGAACTATAAAGAAAAATAATACAAAAGCCTAATTAGTAAACACAAACTTAATTGCTACAATAAATAATAAAAAAGCAATAAAAGCCACTAAAACCCAAATACTTCCTTTATAATAGCGTTTGTGTAAATTAAGATCTTTTCGGTAGGCATAAACTAGTGCGATTGTAAATGCAATGACGAATAATATTCCAAAAATGATCTGTTCTTTGCTGAACATATTTTTATATTTTTATGCGAATTTAAGAAAATAATAAAGATGAATTTTCCGCTTTTTGCGGAAATGAAAATAAAATTTTTATGAAAAATAAAATTGAAGCGGTAAAAGATTTCCACAAAGCTTTTAAAATTGGCTATTCTGAAACACCAAAAGCATCCCTTGGACATGAAAAAAACATGTTGAGATATAAGTTGATGCGCGAAGAAAACGAAGAGTATTTAGATGCAGTAAACGATAACGATTTGGTTGAAGTTGCCGATGCACTGGGTGATATGCTTTATATTTTATGTGGTACCATTATAGAACATGGTTTACAACATAAAATTGAAGAAGTCTTTAACGAAATACAACGAAGTAATATGAGTAAATTAGGAGAAAATGGAGAACCTATTTATCGTGAAGATGGTAAAGTGCTAAAAGGCCCAAATTATTTTAAACCTAACATTAAAGAAATATTACATAAATAAAAAGAGGCTGTCTAAAAAGTAAAGAAGAACTATAATGTGTCATTCTGAGCGCAGTCGAAGAATCTTAAATAAGCACTATCTCATAAAAATTAAACTGTTGATTTTTTGATTATTGAGATTTTTCAACTAAGAACTAAATGACAATAAAATCACTTTTAAAACAGCCTCTTTTATGTGATAATTTTTTATTCCCTTCTCAAAGGGAAGGGTTAGGCTTATATTTTAACTCTCCAACCAAATATATCTTCAGCTTTATTTGTTTGTATATCTGTAATGCGCTTCTTTAATTTGCTTGCATAGGTATTTTCAAGTTCTGGTAACTTGTAATCTTTGTTTTTATAACCAAACCCTGAAATAGGTGAAATTACAGCAGCAGTTCCAGCTCCAAACATTTCTTTTAAATGACCATTGTTGGCAGCCTCAACAACTTCGCTAACCGTTATTTTTCTAACTTCAAAATCAATACCTTCATTTTTAGCGATGTCTAAAATACTTTTTCTGGTAACACCATCTAGAATTCTGTCGCTTGTAGGACTTGTTATTAAAGTATCATTTATTCGTATAAAAATGTTCATGGCACCAGCTTCTTCAATATACTCGTGTGTATTGTCGTCGGTCCAAATAACTTGGTTGTACCCTTTTTTTACTGCCAATTGCGTTGGGTAAAATTGTCCTGCATAATTACCTGCGGCTTTTGCATAACCAACACCACCATTTGCCGAACGCGAATAGTGTTCTTCAATTAAAACAGTTACTTCCCCAGAAAAATATGCTCCAGAAGGTGCAGTGGCAATAATAAAGGTGTACTCATTAGATGGTGATGCGTGAAACCCTTCTCCAGAGGCAAAAATAAAAGGCCTTATGTATAACGAACTTCCGTCTTTTGTTGGTATCCAATCCTTATCAACTTGCAATAACGTTTTTAGACCTTCCATAAAATAAGCCTCAGGTAACTCTGGAATAGCCAAACGCTTTGCCGAAATATTTAATCGCTTACAGTTCTCGTAAGGTCTAAATAAAAACACATCATTGTTGGTATCTTTGTAAGCTTTTAAACCTTCAAAAATTGCTTGTCCATAATGAAATATTTTAGCAGAAGGGTCTAAAGTAAGTGGTTGATATGGAACAATTTCAGGAACATTCCAAGCACCATTTTTATAGGTACATATCAACATGTGATCGGAAAAGACTTTTCCAAAACTTAAATTGTCAAAATCGACATCATTTATTTTGGATGCAGAAACTTTTGTTACTTCAATGTTACTGTTTTTAAGGTTTAGCATTTCAAAGTATTTAAGGCGCAAAATTAAACAAATTCATCCTTATAAAAAACACATAATTACTTAATGTGTTATATTTGCTATTGGTAAAAAACATTCTAAAACCGTTAAATTATAAACAAAATGGCGCCTTTTTATTGCTTATTTTTTCTGGTATTTTCTAGTAAGGACAAGAAATTTGCAGAGACCATGGTTAAGCAAATCAAAAACAGCTTGCGCTTGTTTTAATGATGAAATAAGAAATAATGAGGGTGCTTTGTTTCTCAAACAAAAGATTAAAAAATTAGTAATCAAACAAATTGAAACGTAAAATAATCACCACTGCAGATGGTTCTAAAACCATACAGATTGAAGATTGGAACGAACAATACCATTCTAAACATGGAGCAATACAAGAAGCACAACATGTATTTATTAAAGAAGGGCTTATACATTATCGTAATTTAATAAACAAAGAATGTCAAGCCAAAGCTGTAGGGATATCTATTTTAGAAATTGGTTTTGGAACAGGACTTAATGCATTTCTTACTGCTATAGAATCAGAAAGGTGGAACTGGAATATCAATTACGTTGGTGTAGAAGCCTATCCTGTGGATGATACTGAAATTTCTCAATTAAATTATGCTCAAGAAATTAATAGAGGAAAAAGTGATTTATTTAAGAAATTGCATGCAACCCAATGGGAAACAGTAAACCCTATAACAAATACCTTTCAGCTCACAAAACGACAACAATTTTTTTCAGACATTACTGATGTTGAGCTATACGACCTTATTTACTTTGATGCATTTGGAGCACGTGTGCAACCAGAACTATGGACCAAAGCGATTTTTCAAACCATGTACAATGCCCTAAAGCCTAATGGTGTTTTGGTAACCTATGCCGCTATTGGCAATGTAAAACGAGCAATGAAAGAATTGGGTTTTATAGTTGAACGTCTTAAAGGGCCGCCTGGAAAACGACACATGTTAAGAGCAACCAAATAAATTAATAAACGCCTCTTATAGATTGTTAAACCTACCTTAATTACAATCTTGTTGCGGTTTTCAATACTTAAATTTGTAGTATGAAGCGGATTTTAATTACAGGAGCCACAGGTTTGGTTGGACAAGAAATTGTTAAACAATGCCACGCAAAAAATATAGCAGTTAATTACCTGTCCACGAGCAAGGATAAGCTAAAAAACGAGTCTAATTACAAAGGTTTTTATTGGAATCCAAAAGCCAACGAGATAGATATAGCGTGTTTTCACGATGTTGAGATTATTATAAATTTAGCAGGAGCTTCGATTGCCAAACGATGGACAAAAAGCTATAAAAAAGAAGTCATAAACAGTCGCTTGCAGTCGTTAAACTTGTTATATAATACTATCCAAGAACACCAGATACCTATAAAAAAATTGGTATCTGCTAGTGCTATTGGCATTTATCCAGATTCTAATACCAATTATTATGAAGAAACTTTTAATGATTTTGGAACAGGATTTTTAACTAATGTAACCACACAATGGGAAGCGGCAGCTTTGCAATTTGAAAAACTTAGTATTGATGTATCACTTATTAGAATAGGAATTGTTTTATCTAACCATGGAGGCGCACTCCCAAAATTAGTCACTCCTATTAAAAACTTTGTTGGAGCAGTTTTAGGAAAAGGCAACCAGTGGCAATCTTGGATTCATATTGAAGATCTTGCAAACCTGTTTTTATATGTTATAGAGCACAATTTACAAGGTATAGTTAATGGTGTAGCACCTAATCCTGTGCAGCAATGCGAATTAGTAAAAGCCATTGGAAAGTCTATAAATCGACCAATTTTATTACCTAAAGTGCCAAGTGTTATATTAAGGCTACTGTTAGGGGAAATGAGTGCAGTGGTGTTGGAAAGCCAACGTGTGAGTTCACAAAAAATTGAGAATTTAGGGTTTCAATTTAAGTACCATCATTTACAACCAGCTTTGGAGGATTTACGCTAAATAAAAGAGGCTGTCTAAAAAGTGCTTTTATTGTCATTTTGAGCGTAGTCGAAAAATCTCAATAATTATAAATCAACATTTTAATTTTTAATAGATTCTTCATTTTCATTCAGAATGACACTTTTTAGACAGCCTCTAAAAAATTAAAGATTTCTTAAATATTAAGATTTCTTTGCGTTAACAACAATCTTTAATTCAATATCATCATTAATAAATTTATCACCTAAATTATCAAAGAAAGATTTTGAGCCATATTTTACATTCCATTTAGAACGGTCTATGGTAAACATTTCACTTGTAATAGTGAAAATATCATCCTTTTCACTTAAAGTAACAGGAAATGTAACATTGTTTTTAATTTCTTTTAAAGTTAAATTTCCAGAAAGCATCATTTTACCGTCAACCTCCTCAAAACCAGTCACTTCAAAAGTCGCTTCAGGATAAGTTGCAACATCAAAAAAGTCAGCACTTTTTAAATGGCCTTCAAGCTTAGCATTACCATCGTATTCCTTTAAGGTAGCCATATTAATCTTAAAAGTTCCGCTTTCAATTTCACCTTCATTTACAGTAAATTCCCCAGATTCCAGAAAAATAGTTCCAATATGCTGTCCTGTAGGTTTGTGCCCAGTCCACTCGATTAGAGTGTTTGTTGGATTTGCCATGTATTTTACAGAATTATCTTGTGCTTCTGTAGCAACAACAGCATCAGTGGTTACAGCTTCTTCAGCTTTGTTTTTACAACTTACAACTGCTAAACTTAGCATAAATATTGTAATACATTTAAAAATAGGTTTTCTCATAGTTATTATTTTCATTAGTGTTTCAGCAAAAATAATAATTCATAAAGTCACAACAGTTAAAAAATAGTGAAAATATTTTGTGACATTTTGACATTTTAATAATAATGGCAGTACTTTTGCCAACTGTAAATAAGTATTGTTTATTTAAGAAGAATATGAGTAAGAAAAGTAAAAAAGAAGATGTGGTCCAAGAGCAAACCCATGCAAATCAAGAAACGCAAGTAGAGGAGGTGTCTCAGCAAACCATTGAAGAACAATTACAAGATGAACTAAAGTCTGAAAAAGACAAGTTTTTACGTTTGTTTGCAGAGTTCGAAAATTATAAAAGGCGTACAGCCAAAGAGCGCATAGAATTATTTAAAACCGCTGCTGAGGATGTTATGGTGGCGATGTTGCCTATTCTTGACGATTTTGAGCGTGCATTATTGCATATTGATGAAGATAAAGAAGCCGAAGAACTTCGTAAAGGCGTGTTGTTAATATACCAGAAGCTGTTAACCACCTTAGAGCAAAAAGGATTATCGCAAATTAAGGTGGCCAAAGGCGATGTGTTTAATGCAGATAACCATGAAGCTGTTACCCAAATACCAGCACCAAGTAAAGACCTTAAAGGCAAAATTATAGATGTAATTGAAAAGGGATACGCTTTAGGCGATAAAGTAATTCGTTTTCCAAAAGTTGTTATAGGACAATAAATATATGGCAAAGCAAGACTATTACGAAATATTGGGACTCAGTAAAGGAGCGACAGCTGCTGAAATAAAAAAAGCTTATAGAAAACAAGCGTTAAAATACCATCCCGATAAGAATCCAGACGATAAAGAAGCAGAAGAAAAATTCAAATTAGCTGCTGAAGCCTATGAGGTTTTGAGTGATGCTGATAAGAAAGCTCGTTATGACCAATTTGGTCATCAAGCCTTTGATGGTGCTGGTGGTTTTGGCGGTGGAGGTATGAATATGGACGATATCTTTAGTCAATTTGGCGATATTTTTGGAGGTGCATTTGGTGGCGGAGGATTTTCAGGATTTGGAGGGCAACGCCAACGTATGGTAAAAGGGAGTAATTTACGTATTAGAGTGAAGTTAACGCTTGAAGAAATTGCCAATGGCGTTGAGAAAAAAGTAAAAGTAAAACGAAAAAAACAAGCCAAAGGCACTACTTATAAAACATGTTCAACATGTCAAGGCTCTGGTCAAGTTACAAGGGTTACAAATACCATTTTAGGAAGAATGCAAACCTCAGCACCATGTAACGTATGTGGAGGTGCAGGACAAACCATAGATAAAAAACCAGCAGGATCTGATGCTCAAGGTTTAGTTGTTGAAGAAGAAACAGTATCTATCAAAATTCCCGCAGGCGTAGTAGATGGCATGCAGTTAAAAGTTTCAGGAAAAGGTAATGAAGCCCCTGGAAATGGCATTTCGGGAGATTTATTAGTTGCTATTAGCGAAGACCACCACCCAACTCTGCAACGTGAAGGCGATAATTTACATTACGATTTATATATAAGCTACCCTGATGCCGTTTTAGGGACATCAAAAGAAATTGATACAGTTACTGGCAAAGTTCGTATCAAGGTAGAAGCTGGCGTACAATCTGGAAAAATATTGCGGTTAAGAGGAAAAGGGATTCCAAGCATAAATGGTTATGGCAAAGGCGATTTGCTAGTACATATTAATGTGTGGACACCTAAAACACTAAGCAAACAACAAAAAGATTTTTTTGAAAACATGAGAGATGATGAACATTTCGAACCAAAACCAGAAAGTACAGATAGATCCTTTTTTGAAAAGGTGAAAGATATGTTTTCTTAACCTATATGTTTAACTGTATTAAGTTGTAATCTATTTCTTTCTATTGGAAGCATTATTTAAGATTATATACCATTTTAAGAATTATTTAAGAAAAAACAGTATATTTGGATTACCACTAATTTATGTTAGTGGTAATTTTTCTTTTTCATAGCAATTTTTCCCATCCTTATTTTTTTAAGGGTGGGTTTTGTTTTTATACAACTCTATTTAAAAAAAAACATCTTAATTTCATGTAACATTTAATATCTTTACACAACTTATTTAAACACTAAAAGAAATTAAATGAATAACTTATTAGTGACTGATTCAGTCTCTAAAAACTTTGGAAAATTTACTGCATTAAATAATGTTTCTATTGATGTGCCAAAAGGAAGTATATTTGGTTTATTAGGCCCAAATGGTGCCGGAAAAACTACTTTAATTAGAGTGATTAATCAAATTACAATGCCAGATTCCGGTAAGGTACTGCTGGAGGGCCAGCCCTTAAAAGCGCATCATGTTAAAGATATTGGATATTTACCTGAAGAGCGTGGTTTGTACAAATCCATGAAAGTGGGAGAGCAGGCTTTATATCTTGCTCAATTAAAAGGCATGAGTAAAAGTGAGGCAAAAAAACGTTTAAAATATTGGTTTGAAAAACTGGAAATTGGAGATTGGTGGAATAAAAAAATTCAGGAACTATCCAAAGGTATGGCACAAAAAATTCAATTTGTAGTAACGGTATTGCACCAGCCAAAACTTTTAATTTTTGACGAACCTTTTTCGGGATTTGACCCTATAAATGCAAATTTGATAAAAGACGAAATCTTGCAATTGAGAGACGAAGGCGCCACCGTTATTTTCTCTACACATCGTATGGAATCGGTTGAGGAGTTATGTGATCATATTGCATTAATTCATCAATCAAATAAAATATTGGACGGTAAATTACAAGACATTAAAAGACAATTTAAAACAAATACATTCGAGGTTGGTTTAGTGACCAATAATGAGCTGGATTTGACTAATTTCTTAAAAGAAAAATTTGAAGTTTCTAAAGCAGATTATAAATCATTAAACAATGATTTAAAATTAAATATAAAACTTAATGATACTGACACATCTAACGACTTACTAAGGTTTTTAACAGCACATGCCGAGGTTAATCATTTTAATGAGTTAGTGCCAACTGCAAACGATATATTTATTCAAACCGTTAAGAACAGTTAATTATGAATCATTTATCACTAATTATTAAACGAGAGTATCTAACTAAGGTTAAAAACAAATCGTTCATAATCATGACTGTTCTAAGTCCAATAATAATAATTGCTCTTATTGCTGTAGTCGGGTATTTGTCGCAACTCAATAATAACAAGCAACGCTCCATTTCCATATTGGACGAATCCGGTTTAGTTGAAAGTATTTTTAAAAGTACAGAGAATACAAATTATGTGATTTTAAATGAAATTTCTTTAGACGACGCCAAAAAACAAGTTGAAAAAAAAGAGCAATATGGATTATTGCATATTTCTAAAGGCGAAACCATAGACCAAGTATTAGAAGGTATAAAATTTTATTCAAAAGACACACCTTCAATAACCTTAATGGAAGGCTTGGAAAGTAAACTTGAAAGAAAGTTCACCGATTTAAAACTCCAAGAACAAGGTGTAGATATAGAAAAATTAAAATCTTCTGAAGCAAAAATAAGTATAGCTCAAGAAAGTTTTTTGGGTGAAAAAACATCTAAAATTGACAATGTTGTAAAACTCATTTTTGGAGGCCTTGCAGGTTACATGTTATTTATGTTCATTATTATTTATGGTAACATGATAATGCGAAGTGTAATTGAAGAAAAAACAAGCCGAATTATTGAGGTAATTATTTCTTCGGTAAAACCAGTACAGTTAATGCTTGGAAAAATTATTGGAACGTCTTTAGCAGGAATCACACAATTTATTATTTGGATTATACTTGGAGGAGTTTTAATGACAGTGGTTTCAGCCATATTTGGAATAAATATGACAGAAATGCAAGCACCACAGCAAGAGTTAATGCAACAAGCCATGGAAGCTCAAGGAGCCGATATGAAAATTCAAAGCTTGATGAGTGCAATTTATCATTTACCGCTTACCAACTTGGTAATCATGTTTCTACTGTTTTTTATTGGAGGCTATTTGTTGTATAGCTCTCTGTATGCAGCTATTGGAGCCGCAGTAGATAACGAAACAGATACACAGCAATTTATGCTGCCAATTTTAATGCCATTAATTTTAGCGGTTTATGTTGGTATTTTTACAGTAATTGAAGACCCTCATGGTACGGTGTCAACTGTCTTTTCATTTATACCGTTTACCTCTCCAGTGGTTATGCTTATGCGAATCCCGTTTGGTGTCCCAATTTGGCAACAAGTGGTTTCGGTATTATTATTAATTGCTACCTTTATGTTTACAGTTTGGTTTGCTGCCAAAATATATCGCGTGGGTATTTTAATGTATGGTAAAAAGCCAAGTTATAAAGAACTTTATAAATGGTTGAAATATTAAGATATGGAAAACATTAGAGATTTTTTAAGCTTATCGTTCCACTTAACTAAAGAAGTTAAGATATCAATTAAAGATATTTTAATTCTCATTATTGTTCTTTTTATTGCAAGGACTCTATTGAGAATAATTAGAAATCTTATCACTAGGAGAATGCCGTTTGAAGATAAACGCAAGTTTAAAGTAGTGTTTTCCTATGGAGGATGGTTTATCTATGTAATTATAATTTTAATAACCTTTCACTATGTTGGTGTAAATGTTACTGGTATTTTTGCCGCTTCGGCAGCTTTATTGATTGGTATTGGTTTGGCATTGCAAACTTTGTTCCAAGATATCATTTCGGGTGTTTTTATTCTAATCGATCAATCTGTCCATGTAGGCGATATCATTGAATTGGACGGAAAGATTGGTCGGGTTGAAGAAATTAAACTTCGCACCACAAGAGCAGTAACTATCGACAATAAAGTATTGGTTATCCCAAACCATTTATATCTAACAAATAGTTTATTCAATTGGACTCAAAATGGAACAACTACGCGTGAAAGTGTAAGCGTTGGGGTAGCTTATGGTAGTGATGTCCAACTCGTAAAAAAACTACTTCTAGAAGCCGCAAGTTCACTTGAGAGTGTGCTAGATAGTCCTGAGCCTATAGTTTTATTTACCGATTTTGGGGATAGCTCACTAAATTTCAAACTCATTTTCACTATAAATGATAGTTTCCAAGCACAATTCCCCAAAAGTGAAATCCGTTTTAAAATAGACAGTTTATTTAGGGAACATAACATAACCATACCATTTCCACAAAGAGATGTTCATTTATTTAACAAATAACAAATATGCCACAAATACTAATTATAGAAGACGAAGCAGCGATTAGACGCGTATTAACAAAAATATTGAGTGAAGAAAGCGACACTTATATTGTTGATGAAGCAGAAGATGGTTTAGTTGGTATCGAGAAAATAAAAAATGAAGATTACGACCTTGTACTATGTGACATAAAAATGCCAAAAATGGATGGTGTTGAAGTACTGGAAGCTATAAAAAAAATAAAACCAGAAATCCCTGTTGTGATGATTTCGGGTCATGGCGATTTAGATACGGCTGTAAATACCATGCGTCTTGGAGCTTTTGATTATATATCGAAACCACCAGATTTAAACCGTTTGTTAAACACCGTTAGAAATGCTCTCGATAGAAAAGAACTAGTGGTTGAAAACAAACTTTTAAAGAAAAAAGTTAGCAAAAACTACGAAATGATAGGTGAAAGTCAAGCCATTTCTCAAATTAAAGAAATGATTGATAAAGTGTCGCAAACAGATGCTCGTGTACTAATTACAGGTCCAAATGGAACAGGAAAAGAATTGGTAGCACATTGGTTGCATCAAAAAAGCGAACGCTCTAAAGGGCCAATGATTGAGGTAAATTGTGCAGCCATACCAAGCGAGCTTATAGAAAGTGAATTGTTTGGGCATGTTAAAGGTGCATTTACAAGTGCAAACAAAGACCGAGCAGGAAAATTTGAAGCGGCAAATGGAGGTACTATTTTTCTTGATGAAATTGGTGATATGAGTTTGTCCGCTCAGGCAAAAGTGTTAAGAGCGTTACAAGAGAGCCGTATTCAACGAGTTGGAAGTGATAAGGATATTAAGGTAGATGTAAGAGTAGTCGCAGCTACAAACAAAGACCTAAGCAAAGAAATACAAGAAGGAAAATTTAGGGAAGACTTATATCATAGGTTGGCAGTTATTTTAATAAAAGTTCCTGCATTAAACGATAGAAGGGAAGACATCCCATTACTGGTTGAATATTTTTCTTCGAAAATTGCAAATGAACAAGGGATTTCTAAAAAATCTTTTTCTAAAAAGGCTATTAAACTTCTTCAAGAGTACGATTGGACAGGGAATATTAGAGAACTTCGTAATGTAGTGGAAAGGCTTATAATACTTGGAGGAATAGAAGTAAGTGAGGCAGATGTAAAAATGTTTGCTAGTAAATAAAAAAGAAAGAGGTCTGGAACTAATTCACAATTCTATTTCCCAGACCTCTTGCAGACAACACTTAATCGGTACATGCGCTTAATTTGTTTAAATAATCACTGGTCAAATTTTTAAAAATGGTCAAGTACTCCTTTTTTATTTGGTTAATATCCTTAGAGAGCAATACCTCTTTTTTATAAGTTATTTCAGGTATCTCTAGATCGCAATCACAAATATTTAAAATACGGTTAAAGCTTTTTAAATTAGTTGTTAAAGCCAATTCGTTTTTTGTAATGAACTGCTCTTTTTTTAACTTAAGTTCAGCAGCCTCCTTTTCAGCTAATTTTTGTTTTATTTTTTCTTCCTTTAAGCTTAATTCTATTTGTTGTTGTTTAAGTTTTAATCGGTCATATTTTAAAGCTACGAGTGCTTCATCTTCTTCTGTTAGTTTTGTACATAACTCTAATTCATTTATCACATTTCTAGCAATATCTCTTGCACGTTTTACATAAAAACGACCATCCTCAAATGTTTTTGCGTTTTCAACCTTACTGAGTAATTCAGAAGCATCGAATGCATAGTTGTAAGAAGCTTCACAACCACAATCATTTAATATTTTTTTGGCACGATTAAAAGCATCTGTAGAGCGTTTGGAATAATCTTTTAAATGAGAAATGTTATTAGAATCATAAGCAGATTTTACGTGCGAATAAGCATAAATCACATCTGAATGTGCGTCTTCACAACTTAATTGAGCGAAAGAGTGCATATATACAGTGATAAACAAGAAAAATAAGTAGTTTTTTTTCATGGTTTTTGGGGTTAATATGTTAAGTAGGTATGACTAATGTAGTAAAAAACAGAAAATTATTATGTCTTTTAATAAAATATTCGATAATGTGTAATGAATTAGTTAGAAGATAAATCAATTAAGTTTATAAAGTCTAAATGTTTTTATTTTTAATTTAACTCACTATTTATAAGTTATTTAAGCCCAAAAGTAATGCTTGCACCAGTTTGAATATCTGGATTATTATTTACATTTAAATCTTGTTGTAAATAGAATGTTGTTGTAACTGTTTTTCTTGTAAATGAGTACAAAAACGTCCAATAATTATTGTTTTTATATAAATTGGATATTCCAGTAATCCAAGCTTTTTCAGATACACCATTCCTAATTGGGATAATATATTCAAACTCATCTTTTTTATTTAAACTGGTTTGTAAATAAAAATCTATTCCAAAAGAATGCGTTGTTTTTCGTTTTGATATAAAATTGTACTCAATTATATTTTCCAAATAACCTAAATATTTGTTTGTGCCAAAATCTATATTGTTAGTTTTAAACTCTATTCCATTTTTTCTTATCACACCTATACTTAATCCAAATTGAAAATATTTTAAATCATTTAAAGCGTAAGTTTTAATAATATTAGTCGAAATCCCAAAATCTAATGAAGCATTGTATTTTGAAAGATTAATACCAAGATGTGCTCCAAAATTGATATAGAAATTTTTAAATGAATTAATCGATAATTGAGGATAATAATAATAACTTGTCTCGAAACCTCCAATAAAAAAATCCCCATTATTAATTTCTAAAGTATTGTTATTCCTATCGGTGTAAAAAATTTTGGCTTTATCTAAACCGAATAAGCGTCTTGCAAAGGGATCATTTCCGCCTGCAATATTATCATGGAAACCTTCAATAAACTGGTCTCCAGTTAGTAATGTAAATGGAGCCTTTCCTTTGGTAAGCATAAATGTTCGTATTCCAAAATTAAATTCACTTTGTGCGTTTATTTTGTAAGCCAAATTAGCTCTAAATCCTTTTAGTACACCATCAACACTTAAATTAATGCGTTTAGCATCTATTTCGTCAACATTAAAAGCAAATTCAGTACCATGCCATGGGACCTGTCTTACTTGCTCCCTCAACGCTTCATCATTAGGTATATAAGCAGTAATTGGGGCAGACCAAACATTACCACTTTCTATGCTTAGATTGATGGTTGTTTTTTTATTAGGGCGTGTCTTAAAATTTCCTTGAATTCTAGTAAAGAAAATCCCAAATGGATGAGTTGCTAAAAGACTTGGTTTAGAGATACCATTTTTATAATTAATATAAGTAGAATCTGATTGTTGAGAATAACTAATGGTAAAAGAAACACAAAAAACAAATACAAAAAGGGGCTTATTTTTCATTCAAATTTGTTGAAGGTTCAAAACTACAAAATCTTCATTATATTTAACAAAAATATAAATCAATGAAACAAATCGATATAAACGATTTTAAAGTTGTTAAACCCATTAGTTTACAAAAAACATCATCTGTTTACCATTTAGAAACTGATACCAAATTGATTGAAAAGGAATTACGAAAGGTTAGAAAAAAACTAGGCAAGTTACAAGATACCATGTATGCTCATGGTAAATATGCTGTCCTGGTTTGTATACAAGGTATGGATACTGCTGGAAAAGACAGCATGATTCGCGAAGTTTTTAAAGACTTTAACTCAAGGGGAATTATAGTACATAGTTTTAAAGTACCAACTCCAAAAGAACTGTCTCACGATTATATTTGGAGGCATTATATTGCATTACCAGAAAGAGGGAAATTTGGAATTTTTAATAGGACGCATTACGAAAACGTATTGGTAACCAGAGTACATCCAGGATATATACTTGGCGAAAATATTCCGTCTGTAAACTCTATCGAAGATATTAATGATGATTTTTGGGATAAGCGTTTTGAACAGATAAATAATTTTGAAAAACATGTAGCAGATAATGGCACCATTATATTTAAGTTCTTTTTAAACCTTTCTAAAGAGGAGCAAAAAAAACGATTGCTTAGAAGGCTTAATAAGCAAGAAAAAAACTGGAAGTTTTCACCAGGCGATTTAAAAGAGCGAAAACTTTGGGATAAGTACTTAAGCTGCTATGAAGATGCCATAAATAGAACCTCTAAGCCTCATGCGCCTTGGTACACCATTCCAGCCGATGATAAACCAACAGCACGTTATATTGTCGCTAAAATATTATTGGAAACACTAAAAAAATATAAAGATATAAAAGAACCTGAATTGGATGATGAAGTAAAAGCAAGTATTAACTTGTACAAAGAACAATTAAATAATGAGTAAAAGTTTTTAAACTTTTTAAAAGCGTTATAGTCTTAATAAAGAGATAGTGTCTTAATCGTGTGATTTTTTAAAATTAAGGCATTAAATTTAATAGTTTTATAAAAGAGGCAGCCTCAAAAATAATAAAGAACTTGATATGTCATTCTTAGCACAGTCGAAGAATCTTAAATATTTGTTTTAGATAGTTCACTTGTGCTCAATATGAGACTAAAAATTATTTTTGAAACTGCCTCTTTTTTTATGAATTCTTTACCATTCAATAAGCCTATTAATGGTATATTTAAAAATATAAAAACTGTCAGTAAATGAAGCAAGTAATTTTATTTTGTGCATTCCTAATAGGAGTAAATTCATACTCTCAAACCGATCAAGAAGTTATTAAAACCATATTCAACACTTCACTATCTAACGGACAAAGTTATGAGTGGTTGGATCATTTATCAAACCAAATAGGAGGAAGATTATCAGGCTCTTTAAATGCCGAAAGAGCAGTTCAATATACTAAAGAAGAGCTAGATAAACTAGGCTTGGACAAAGTTTGGTTGCAACCAGTAATGGTGCCAAAATGGTTGAGAGGAGCTCCTGAGCATGCATTTATAGAAACAACCCCTGGAGAAACAATTAATGTAAATATTAGTGCCTTGGGAGGTTCGGTCGCTACACCAGCACTTGGTGTAAAAGCAAACGTTGTTGAAGTGCACAGTATTGAAGAGCTCGAGATACTTGGGCGCGAAAAACTGGAAGGCAAGATTGTATTTTTTAATCGACCTATGGATCCAACCTTAATCAATACCTTTAGTGCTTATGGAGGAGCTGTAGATCAACGAGGCTCAGGTGCTAAGGAAGCCACTAAATATGGTGCTGTTGGTGTTATTGTAAGGTCTATGAATTTACGCTTGGACGATTTTCCGCATACTGGAGGAACAAATTATGGAGATACACCAATTAATAAACGTATTCCTGCAGCTGCAATTAGCACCAATCATGCCGAATTATTAAGTAGCATGTTGCAATTGGACAGCAACATAAAATTTTATTTTAAACAAAACTGCAAGCAGTTGCCAGATGTACAATCGTATAATGTAATTGGAGAAATAACTGGAAGTGAATTCCCAAAAGAAATAATTGTAGTTGGTGGACACCTCGATTCTTGGGATTTAGGAGGCGGTTCTCACGACGATGGAGCAGGTTGCTCACAATCTATGGATGTGCTTAGATTACTAAAAGAATCAGGAATACGCCCAAAACGTACCATAAGAGTGGTGCTTTTTATGAATGAAGAAAATGGATTGCGAGGAGGACGTAAATATGCTGAAAATGCAAAACTAAAAGGCGAAAATCACATTTTTGCTCTAGAAAGCGATGCAGGTGGTTTTACACCTAGAGGATTTTCGTTCGATTGTAGCGACGAAGAGTTTAAGCAGGTATTAAGCTGGAAACATTTATTTGAACCTTACTTAGTACATTCCTTTGTTAAAGGCGGAAGTGGTGCCGATATTGGTCCATTAAAAGATGGAAAAGTTGTCTTAGCAGGATTACGTCCAGATACACAGCGTTACTTTGATTATCATCATGCAGCCACCGATACTTTTGATGCTATCAATAAACGAGAATTGGAACTAGGTGCAGCTGCCATGACTGCGTTGGTGTATTTATATGATAAGTATGGTAAATCCAATTAAAACGAAAAGATTACTCAAAAAATCACAACACCTATGAAAGCTAAACTTGTACTATTACTAATTTTAATTTGTACGACCAATTTCACAAACTCTCAAAACAAGGAATTGCCTTATTATGAAATTCCTGACTATCCTTCGGAATATAATGAAGGCACCGTTGTAGCAAGAATGATTGATGGACTAGGATTTAGATATTATTGGGCAACCCAAGGTTTGCGAGCCGAAGATTTAGCATTCAAGCCAAGTGAAGATGGGAGAACAACTAGTGAGACTGTTGACCATATTTTGGGATTAACAAATGTTGTATTAAACTCTGCTTTAAAAAAAGTGAATGAGCCTTTAGAGACCGAAAGAAAAAGTTTTGAAGAAAAAAGAACCATGACCTTAAACATGCTAAAACAAGCTGCTGATATTTTTCGCTCAACAGACGATTTAAGTCAATTTAGCATTGTTTTTAAAAGTGAAAATGGTACAAATGAATTCCCTTTTTGGAATCAAATAAACGGTCCAATCGCAGATGCCTTATGGCATTGTGGCCAAGTGATTACACACAGAAGGTCTTCAGGAAATCCTTATAATTCTAAAGCAAGTATGTTTACTGGAAAAGTTAGGGATTAAATGTTACAAACCATATAGTTCAGCAAGATCACCAACACCTAATGTTGGCCACATAATAAGGATGAATAATATCAGTTTTATACCAAATGGGATTGAAATATTAAACTTCTTTTTTAAAAACACATTCGTAGGAGGGAAGAACAGGAATGAAACTACAAAATAAAAAACTCCTGGAATAGGATGAACCAAAACAAAATTCATCACTCCTATAGTAACTAAGAGCAATCCAAAAAACCAACTAATTACATTTAAAGCGTTTAAGTTCTTCATCATTATTTCTGTTTATTAATGATGCCTTCTAAAGCATTGATATGGTCTTTAAAGGCTTTTGTTCCAATTTTAGAGGCGCTATAACGCGTATTTGGTTTTCTGCCAATAAATTGTTTTTCGATGTTTATAAAGTCTTCTTTTTCCAATGCCTTTAAATGACTTGCTAAATTGCCATCTGTCACGTCCAACAATTCTTTAAGTGTATTAAAATCGGCATACTCGTTTACCATTAAAATAGACATGATGCCTAACCTAATACGATGATCGAAGGCTTTATTTATGTTTGCAATTAAACTCACTTATTGTTCAAGGTTCAATTTCAATTTCTGTTTCAATTTCGTCTAACTTCCAGCTAAAGGTGTTCCAAAAACACCAACAGCAAGTTCGGCCCAAACTAATAGTAATAGTACAATAATGACTATAATCAAAGCGATTCTATTTTCTTTTTTATTTACTTTTTTTAATATGAAATCACATATTAATCCAGTTCCTAGTAGTAAGATGCCTGCGATAACAAAATCAGCTAATGTCCAATTTACTTCGTCGGTAAATTGCATTGCTATAAACGGGATAAACAATAAAGCAACTACAGAAATCACTATGCCAATAAGGCGATTACTTTTAGTTTTCATGTTTTTTATTTTTTATCATATTTAAAATGCATCAATGCACCATAAATAATATGGCAAACACCAAAACCTAAAGCCCAAAAAAGTAAGCCGTAACTTAGAAACCATAAGGATATTAAACCAAGAGCAACTATAGTTAATCCTAAATAACGAATATAACTTAGTGTATATTTACTTGCATTCACAAGAGCGAGACCATAAAAAGCAAGTGTAAGAGGAGCAACAAGCGTAAACATTTCTTTTTCTACTAAAAAAATAATAAAAAAACCTCCTGTAATTAATGGAATCATAAAATTGATAAGCAAACGTTTTGAGGCTGCATCCCAAAGGCTTTCATTATGTTTTTTTGCTTTTCGCCAACTAAGGTAAATTGCTGTAATTACTGAAAGCAATAAAACTCCAAAAGCTATTAAAATGAGTGTTAATACTGAGTTGTACGCAATTACAAATCTTTCGAAAGCATTAGATTCTTCTCTAATATTTCTAATTATTATATTTACAAAATACGTACCAGTTAATGCATAAATACCTGCGAGGATACCCGATAAACCACTAAGCGACATAAATCGAGATGATTTGTCCATGAGGTGTTTTATCTCGTTGAGGTCTTTTAAATAATCTTTTGATTCCATATTAAAAGTACTTTGAAATACAAAGTAAATAAAAATAGTTCATTTGTGCAACTAATGTTTTGTTAAATTAATTGAGGTTTACTGAGAACAATATTACTATAATTGAATCTTGTTTTTTGTCAGGTCGAGCCTTCCGACTGTCGTTCAAGACAAGCTAAAGTCGAGACCTAAAGATAGTTGCCAATTTTAATAACCTCTCGACTGCGCTCGAGGAGACAATCAATGTTATTCTTTTTGTATTGATATTCCACTTATTATTAATTAATAACCAATGGCGCCACCTTCAGGTCTAGAAGAATCTGAGGCTCCAGTGATGATTCCTGTTTCTGGATCTATGGTAATTCCCATTAAAGCACCTAAACCACCAGTAGCGCGTAATGTATGTCCCATAGCTTCTAGGGCTTTGCGAGTATCTGGAGACATTAAATGACGCTCATACCTAATAACATCTGGAGACCATTGATGATGTATTTTCATGGCTTCAATGGCTTTGTCAATACGCATATTAAACTCCAAAACATTCAAAGTGGTTTGAAAAACTGTGTTGATAATGGTTCGTCCTCCTGGACTACCAATAATTAAATAAGGTTTGCCGTCTTTGGCTACAATAGTTGGTGTCATACTGGATAACATACGTTTTTGAGGCGCAATTAAATTGGGTTTGGTACCAATTTGCGAACCTGAGGTTGTGATGCCTGGAACTGGATTAAAGTCTCCCATTTCGTTATTGAAAATGAAACCTAATTCTTTCGATCCCATTTTAGAGCCATAACCTTGTTCAAGTGTGTAAGTTAATGATACTGCACTTCCATCTTTATCTAATACCGAAAAGTGAGTGGTGTTTTTACCATCGTAAATCTGCCCAAATTTTGTAGAATCACTTACAGAAGCGCGTTCCATACTTAAATTATCGAAACGCTTTTTTGCATGTTCTTTAGAGATTAATTTATCTAAAGGCATATCTAAATTAAAATCTGGATCACCTAAAAACTCTGCTCTATCGGCAAATGCTCTTCGCATGGCTTCGGCAACGACGTGGACATATTCGGTTGAGTTAAACTCAATGTTCTCCCAATCTACCAACTCCATAAGATTCATCATTTCAATAAGTGCAACACCACCAGAACTTGGAGGTGGCATACCGTAAATATCATAGCCTTTGTAAGTTCCTTTTATGGGTTTACGCTCAATGGCTTCATATTTTTCTAGGTCTTCAGTGGTAATAATGCCACCATTTGCTTTCATGTAATCTTCAATTTTTTCAGCGACTTCGCCTTTATAAAAGCCATCACGACCTTTATCTCTAATTTTTTTAAGTGTATTGGCTAAAGCTTTTTGTTTCCAAATTTCATCTGGTTGCGTGAGTTCACCTTGTTCATTATTAAAGTAGGTTGCCATAAAAGGATATTCTTCTGCGACACTATTAAAATATTGAGCAGCACCAAATAAATTCCAATTAAGCGCAAAACCGTTTTCGGCTAAATCAATAGCTGGTTGTACTAGATTTTTCCAAGGCAGTTTTCCGTATTTCTGATGTGCCAAATATAAACCTGCGACAGTACCAGGAACTCCAACTGCAAGCAATCCTTTATGATTACTGTTATCTTTTATATTGCCTTCGTCGTCTAGAAACATAGTTTCAGATGACGCTAAAGGTGCTTTCTCTCTAAAATCTATGGTAGTAGTTTCTCCTTGAGCATTCATAAAAACCATAAAGCCACCACCACCAATATTACCAGCCGTTGGATGCGTAACAGCCAATGAAAAAGCTGTTGCAATAGCAGCATCAACAGCATTACCACCTTGTTTTAAAATATCTACTCCAGTTTGAGATGCAATTTTACTGGCAGATGCCACCATACCATTTTTGGCATAGGTTTGGGCACTCATACTTCCAGTTAATAGAAATAGAACAAGATAAAATAATGTGAATTTAAGTTTCATATAATTGAAGTTAATATTATAAATATGGTTTGGAAGATATAACTAAAATCTGATAAAATCAATTAGAAGAAATTGAGTTTTTCTAATTTTAAAAATCTCCATAATTATAAATGTTACTGGAAATATTACCTATAATACCAATGTTAGCTTCTGCACTTCTTAAATTGTTTTAGAAGTTACTTATTTTAATTCTCAACTTTATTTTTTATAACCGATAGATTATGAAGTGTCATGATAAATATCATAGTTTGTTTTATAGTTAAATACGACCTTATAAAATTAGTAAATTATAAATTTTTAAAACTATATATAATGAATCCGTATGTTATTTTTCTTATTGTTTTTATTCTATTTCTGTTCTCAGGAATTCGTATTGTTTATGAATATAAACGCGCATTGAAGTTTAGATTTGGTAAATACATTAAAACCTTAAAACCAGGGTTTAGATGGATAATCCCCATAGTAGAAACTATTCAAATTGTTGATATTCGTGTAATAACCATAAATATTGTTTCTCAAGAAGTTATGACCGAAGATAACGTGCCTTGTAGCATTGATGGTGTTGTTTTTTTTAAGATTATAGACCCAGAAAAGGCGGTATTAGAAGTTGAAGAATTTGATTTTGCAATTACACAATTGTCGCAAGCTGCCTTACGTGATGTTTGTGGTAAAGTAGAGTTAGATACTATTTTGTCTAAACGTGAAGAAATGGGTAATAACATTAAAACTATTGTCGAGGTAGCTACAAAAACATGGGGAATTGAGATTATTGATGTTAAAATAAAAGACATCCAATTACCAGAAAACATGAAGCGTATGATGGCTAATCAAGCTGAGGCAGAACGTTCTAGACGTGCACGAATTATTTTAGCAGAAGCCGAAGAACAAGCTGCAGGAAAATTATTGGAAGCAGGTGTGCAAATTGATAAATCGCCATCAGCGATTAAGTTACGATTGTATCAAACCTTATCTAATATTGCTGCTGAGAAAAACTCTACCATTTTATTTCCTTTCCCAGAAGAAGTACTTCCAAGAAATAAGAAATAAAATACTACTTAATTCAATAATTGTGAAATAAGTGACACACTAAAAATAGTCAACATAAACCAGCCAATAAACCCTTGTAAGATAGCTAGGTAACATGGTAAACCTTTTATTGGGATTAAATTATTATCATATTTAAAGTACCTGTTTGTTTTTCCTGTTTCCATGAGGTTATATCTTATTTTTCTAAAGAATTTAATCATAATATCTTTTTTATTGTCCCTTTGGGGACATTAGATTGGTAACCTAAATTGAATGATAATTGTTTTTGTGCCTTTGGGTACAAAAGGTATCATGGCATATCTCGTACCTAAGGCACGAAATGGTATTGTGTTTTTTATATCTACCAATATGTTGTTACTAACGGAACAAGAATTAATTTTTTCAATGGCGTATTTAAGGTGTTTGCCTGTTTTTCCAGTTTCCATTAATTTGAATCTTACTTGTTTAAAAAATTTAATCATAGTTTAGTGATTTTACCCACCCCTTTGTCCCCTCCCAGGAGGGGATTTAGGGGTGGGTTTTGATGCATATGTATAAAAAATTTAATCATCTTATTTTTCTAAATAATTATCTATTGTTGTAACTAAAGTTTTTATGGCTTTTAAAGTTTTGTCATATTGGATAACATGATTTTTTTCGAATGTAATTAAGCGATAATCTATAATATTATGATAATAGCTATCTGTCCAAACAAACTTAAAATTATTTGGTGTTGCATATTTTGAAAATGTGAGGTCATAGAAATTATTTAAATAATATGTGCGATTAACATCATTAATAGACATTTCTAACTCATTAATCCAATTAAGAGCTTTATAATTATTTTCAAAAAGCTGCACTATTTGTAACCGTATGGTCTCGTCCTTAATAAGTTTTAGACCTGTCGCTTTTAAGTCTTCGTAAAAAGCACTATTCGGTCTGAGCATTCGTATGCCATAAACAACTCCAAATAAAGTGTCTAATTCTTTAGTGTATTGATAGTTTTCATTCTTTATAAGTGATTGTAAAAAAAGGAGGTCTGCAATCGACTTAATTACTTCGGTTTGTTTGACGGTAATTGTATCAAAATCTATTAAGATACCTTTTTTTAATTCAATAAGTGTACGAATTTCAGCTTGTTTATCTATTCTAGCATCATTCCAGTCGGAAATTGCCAATGCCAGTAAAATACCAATCAATACTAGAAATATTTCACCAATGGCATACAAAATGTATTTATTGAATCGGTTTTCAGAAATGAGTTGTTGGCGAATTCTCCTAAAAATTTTCAGCATCGAATATTAGTTGGTTCCGAAGTAAGAAAAATTGTAGTAGATTGAGAGACCAAAAATTATAAAGAATTTTCTAATTTACACATTTATTTTGAGATTCAATTCTCTTATTTTTATAATATGAAATGAGTTATAACAATTAAGTTAATACCAACAGTATGCTCCATAGCGAATTACACTTGTCCTTATAAGAGCAAAAAATTTAAACAGTGTGAAACCAGTCGATACTTACTTTTTAAATCAACCAGAACCTTTTCAGTCCATAATGCTTTATGTGAGAAGTGTGATATTAAAAGCGTTGCCAAATGTAATTGAGCGTTATAGTTATAACATTCCATTTTACAACATTGGCAAAAAACCTATGCTTTACTTAAATGTTTTAAAAGGAAAAGACTATGTAGATGTTGCTTTTGTACATGGCATTGTTTTTGA
>Ga0316209_1000968_pt1 | contig 36434 bp, 44 predicted proteins | sample 6monopyrite_MG_FD_204945 | JGI IMG/M metagenome (GOLD analysis project Ga0316209, IMG submission 204945) | Microbial mat bacterial communities from mineral coupon in-situ incubated in ocean water Damariscotta River, Maine, United States -... | ecosystem: Environmental > Aquatic > Marine >...
TCACTGAATAACTTACCAACCACTTCTTTGTCACGCAGCTTAGAAAAAGCTGAACGACGGTTAGCAACTGAATCGCTCTTAGCCAGTGTGATTAGTGGCTCAGCAACACGACGTAATTCTTTTGCTTTTGGTAAAGTCGTTTTGATGATTTCGTGATCGAACAATGAGTTAGTCATATTGCTAAACATCGCTTTACGATGACTACTGTTCCGATTTAGTTTGCGGCCTGCTTTACTGTGACGCATGATTTATAACCCTTAAAATATTCGATAATCTCTTTTACGTTGCCAAATAACTGGCGACGTTTAAATTAAACTGCTGCTTCTTCTTTATCGCGAATTGAAGCAGGTGGCCAATTATCTAACTGAATACCCAGTGACAGTCCGTGCGAAGCAAGAACGTCTTTGATTTCAGTTAAAGACTTTTTACCCAGATTTGGTGTTCTTAATAATTCAACTTCTGTGCGCTGAATCAAGTCACCGATGTAATATATATTTTCTGCTTTCAAACAATTTGCAGAACGGACTGTTAACTCAAGTTCGTCAACAGGACGTAATAAAATTGGATCGATATCTGCTTCTTCGTCTTCAGCTACTTCGTCTTCCATGCTTTGCAGATTAACGAATGATGAAAGCTGAGCTTGCAATATAGTTGCAGCTGTACGGATTGCCTCTTCTGGATCAACCGTACCATTGGTCTGTAGATCAATGATTAATTTATCCAGATTTGTACTCTGCGCTACACGTGCGTTTTCGACGTTATATGAAACACGACGAATAGGACTAAATGAAGCATCTAACTGTAAAGTACCAATGATAGTTGATTCAGCATCAACTGTACGAGCATTTGAAGGCTGGTAACCGCGGCCTTTAATGACTTTCATAGTAATGTTTAATTTACCGTCACCATTAACGTTAGCAATAACATGATCAGGATTCATAACTTCTACGTCATGGCCTGTTTCGATATCACCTGCAGTAACAACACCTGCACCAGATTTGCTGATAGTTATGCTCTGCTCATCATTTGAGTGCATGATCAACGCTACACCTTTAAGGTTTAGCAAGATTTCTAAAACATCTTCCTGTACGCCTTCAATTGTGCTGTACTCGTGTACCACACCTTCGATTTGCGCTTCGACAATTGCACTACCCTCAATTGAAGATAGTAAAATTCTGCGTAATGCATTACCAAGCGTATGACCAAAACCACGCTCAAGAGGCTCTAGTGCAACCTTTGCATGTGTGTCGTTATATGACTGTACATTAATTGTACGCGGTGTAAGAAGTTCATCTGTCGCTGACATGTGTTTATGCTCCACTACTTGGAATAAAGTTCGACAATTAACTGTTCGTTGATCTCTGCTGATAAATCAGCACGCTCAGGAACATTTTTATACACAGCTTCCAGCTTGGAATCATCAAGTGCAATCCACTCAACAATACCATTTGCCTTAGCCATATTCATTGAATCGGCAATACGTGTCTGTTTTTTCGATTTTTCACGAATACTGATAACGTCGTTAGCTTTTACCTGATAAGAAGGAATATTAACAACAACGTTATTCACCAGAATTGATTTATGATTAACCATTTGTCTTGCTTCGGCACGTGTTGAACCAAAACCTGAACGGTACACAACATTATCAAGACGACGTTCTAAAAGTTGTAACAGGTTTTCACCGGTTGAGCCTTTTATACGAGCCGCTTCTTTGTAGTAGTTGCGAAATTGCTTTTCTAAAACACCGTAAATACGACGTACTTTTTGTTTTTCACGAAGCTGAAGTGCGTAATCTGAAAGACGTGTGCGACGTGCGCCATGTTGACCAGGCACCTGATCAAGCTTACATTTACTGTCTAGCGGACGTAAAGAAGATTTAAGTTCTAAGTCAACGCCTTCACGACGACTGAGTTTACATTTTGGTCCAATATATTTAGCCATAAGATTATCTCAGTTCTACCTTTATACGCGACGTCGTTTTGGAGGACGACAGCCGTTATGTGGAATTGGTGTTACATCTTGAATATTGGTAATTTTGAAACCAACATTATTTAAAGAGCGAATCGCTGAATCACGTCCAGGACCAGGGCCACGAACCAGTACTTCAAGACTCTTCATTCCAAAGTCTTTAGCACGTGTACCGGCACGCTCTGCAGCAATCTGCGCTGCGAAAGGTGTACTCTTACGTGAACCACGGAAACCAGAACCACCTGAAGTAGCCCATGACAGAGTATTACCCTGACGATCTGTGATAGTGATGATAGTGTTATTAAATGTTGCAAATACGTGTGCAACACCATCAACCACGGTACGTTTTATTTTTTTCTTTGTTTCTGGCTTCGCCATATTAATACTCTTTTATTAATACTTATTTAATCGGATTATCGTGTAATGGGTCTACGTGGACCTTTACGTGTACGTGCATTTGTTTTTGTGCGTTGACCTCGTAGCGGCAAACCACGACGATGACGGATACCACGGTAACAACCTAAGTCCATCAAACGTTTAATACTCATTGAAACTTCACGACGTAAGTCACCCTCTACTGAGTACTTACCGACTTCAGAACGCAGTGTTTCCAGCTGCTCTTCTGAAAGTTCGCTAATTTTTGCATCTTCAGCAATACCTGTAGACGCACAAATTTGTTGTGCACGCGTCTGACCAACACCGTATATGTGTGTTAAGCCAATAACAGTGTGCTTATTGGGTGGAATATTTATACCTGCAATACGAGCCATTATGGTTTCCGTCTATTCGCGACAAAGCGCGTAATTTTACTAAAAAATTTTACCTAATTCAATAGGATACATTCAAGGGACACACTAATAGTGTGTTATTAACCCTGACGTTGTTTATGGCGAGGATCAGTACAAATGACACGTACTACACCGCTGCGCTTAACGATTTTACAGTTGCGACACATTTTCTTTACAGATGCACGTACTTTCATTTTCTTAATCCTGCTTTATTCAACTAATCTAAATTATTGTTTCTAACTATTACTTTTATCTATCGTTTATAGCCATCAAGATTGGCTTTTTTCATAATACCTTCATACTGGTGCGACATCATATGCGACTGTATCTGCGCCATGAAATCCATCACTACAACAACAATAATCAGTAGTGATGTACCGCCAAAGTAGAACGGCACGTTCCAGTATAAAATCAAAAACTCAGGCAATAGACATACAGAGGTTATATATAACGCTCCGACAAATGTTAATCGTGTCATCACCTTGTCAATATACTTCGCAGTCTGTTCACCTGGACGTATACCCGGAACAAACGCACCACCTTTCTTCAAGTTATCTGCTGTGTCACGTGCATTGAATTGCAATGCGGTATAGAAGAAGCAGAAAAATATAATCGCGATGGCAAATAAAATTATATAAATCGGTTGTCCCGGTGATATCTTGGCAGCGATATCCGAAAGCCATTCCATACCTTCAGTTTGGCCTGTCCAGCTTGCCATAGTAGCCGGGAACAAAATAATACTGGAAGCAAAAATAGGTGGTATTACACCCGCCATATTAAGCTTCAACGGTAAGTGACTGCTCTGCGCCTGATACAAACGACGACCCTGCTGCTTCTTCGCATAATTTACCGTTATTCGTCGTTGCCCTCTTTCTATAAAGACAACAAATGCTGTTACTGCAACCGCTAATACAAATAAAACAATAGTAGCTAATGTATGGAGCTCACCGGTTCTAACCAACTCCAGTGTGCCGCCAACCGCTGAAGGTAAACCAGCAACGATACCAGCAAAAATTATGATCGAGATACCATTTCCGATACCCCGTTCTGTTACCTGCTCACCTAACCACATCAAAAACATGGTACCTGTTACCAGAGTGACAGCGGCAGTGAAAACAAAGCTCGGCCCCGGGTTCATTACCAGTTGCGCGCCACTTACATTTTGTCCCTGCAGTGCTACCGATATACCGATAGACTGAAACGTTGCTAACACCAGAGTAAAGTAACGTGTGTACATCGCAATCTTACGACGACCAGGCTCTCCCTCTTTTTTCAACTGCTCCAGTGACGGCACAGTAACTGCAAGCAACTGCATAATAATCGATGCCGAAATGTATGGCATGATACCCAGTGCAAATAACGACATACGACTTAATGCACCACCTGAGAACATGTTAAACACACCCAGAATACTGCCTTTTTGCTGATCAAATAAAACTGACAGCACTGTTGGGTCTATTCCCGGTACAGGGATAAATGTCCCGATACGAAAAACAATCAAAGCACCAATTACAAACAAGATGCGTTGCTTTAGTTCCGAAAGATTACCCTTATCTGCCATTCAATTCGCTGCCGTTATATCTTTACGTTAATCTCAGTCGTAGCTTATGCTACGTCTTCGATTTTGCCACCGGCCGCTTCAATCGCTTTACGTGCGCCAGGCGTGACTTTAATACCTTTTAACTGTACTGCTTTTGCAATCTCACCAGAATCAATTACTTTCGCTTTCTGTGTGATAGCCGATACGATGTTAGCTTTAATCAATGCAGCGATATCAATAACGTCTGCATCAACATTTGCTAATTCACCCAGGCGAACTTCAGCGCTTAATTTTGCGGAACGTGAAGCAAAACCCACTTTAGGTAAGCGACGTTGCAAAGGCATCTGACCACCTTCGAAACCTACTTTTGTAAAACCACCTGAACGAGACTTTTGACCCTTATGACCACGACCACAGGTTTTACCAGTACCAGAACCAATACCGCGACCAACACGTTTAGTATTCTTTTTACTACCTGCAGCAGGTTGAAGTGTATTTAAATGCATTTCTATAACTCCTCAACATTAACCATGTAATTAATTTTGTTAATCATGCCGCGGTTCTCAGGTGTATCCTGAACCGTAACCGTGTGATTAGTACGCAATAAACCTAAACCACGCGCGCAAGCTTTATGAGCTTTTAAGCGTCCAATCGTGCTTTTAGTAAGCGTAACTTTTAATTCTTTGTTAGCCATGTCTGTATCTACCCGTTTATACTTTTCGTATACTTCTTGCGCTGCAATAGTCTAGTTAACCTATGATCTCTTCAATTTTCTTGCCACGTTTAGCAGCAACATATTCTGGAGATGACATAGAAGAAAGACCATTAATTGTTGCACGTACTACATTAACAGGATTACGTGTACCGTTAATCTTAGCCAAGACGTTCTTTACACCAACTGCTTCGAAAACCGCACGCATCGCGCCACCAGCAATAATACCGGTACCATCAGAAGCGGGTTGCATGTAGACGTTAGCCGCGCCATGAATACCTGTTATAGGATGCTGCAATGTATCACCTTTAAGTGGCACAGCTTTCATGTTCTTGCGCGCTTTATCCATTGCCTTTTGAATAGCAAGCGGTACTTCTTTTGCTTTACCGTAACCGAAACCAATCGTTCCGTTTCCATCACCTACAACTGTAAGTGCAGTAAAACCAAATTGACGACCGCCTTTAACTACTTTTGCTACACGGTTAACAGCAACTAACTTTTCGATGAAGTCATCTTGTTTATTTGCTGAATGATCTGCTTGTGCCATGCTTAAACCCTATGTTTATTTATCGTTTTTCTTAACGATGATTAAAACTCTAATCCACCTTCACGCGCTGCTTCAGCTAATGCTTTAACGCGACCATGGTAGCGGAAACCTGAACGATCAAATGCAACAGACGTTACGCCCGCAGATTTCGATTTTTCAGCGATTGCTTTACCTACAAGTGATGCTGCATCAGTATTACCTGTGTATTTTGCATCGCCCGCAATATCTTTTTGTACTGTTGAAGCTGCCGCAACAACTTGACTACCGTCTGGAGTAACAACCTGCGCATAGATGTGGCGAGGTGTACGGTGAATCGTTAAACGATGCGCACCCAGCTCACTGATTTTTGCACGTGTTCTTTTTGCACGACGCATTCTGTTTGCTTTTTTAGATATCATGTTCTTACTCTAATTAGTTACTTTTCTTAGAATTACTTCTTCTTAGCTTCTTTACGAATTACGCGTTCGTCAGAATATCTCACACCTTTACCTTTGTAAGGCTCTGGTGGACGGTACGCTCTAATTTCTGCACAGACCTGACCAACTTTTTGCTTATCAGCGCCTTTAACATTAATTTCAGTCTGGCTAGGTGTTTCGATTGTGATACCTTCAGGAATCGCATACTTAACCGGATGCGAAAAACCTAACGAAAGATCAAGTACGTTACCCTGCATCTGCGCTCTGTAACCGACACCGACCAGTTGTAACTGACGAGTAAAACCAGTGGTAACACCTACAACCATATTGTTGACTAATGAACGCATTGTTCCAGCCATTGCCATGCTACCTTTGGAATCATCGTTAGGTGCAAATGTAAGCGTGCTGTCTTCCTGCTTAATACTGACAGCGTCGTGCAGATCGAGAGAAAGATTACCTTGTTTACCTTTTACAGATACTGTCTGACCGCTGATGTTTACTTCAGCGCCATCTACAATTTCTACAGGACTTTTTGCAATACGTGACATTGTTTTACTCTGTTATTTAATATGTTTTACAGTTCTATTAACTATTTCTTATGGTTATTTCTTTAAGAAACGGTACAAAGAATCTCACCACCACGACCAGAGGTACGTGCTTCACGGTCAGTCATTACACCCGCAGATGTAGAGACAATAGCGATACCTAAACCATTTAAGATTTTTGGTAATTCATGTTTGTTTTTATAAATACGTAAACCTGGGCGACTCACACGTTTGAGTTCATCAATAACCGGGCGACCGTCAAAGTATTTCAATGAAATAGTTAATGTTGGCTTAACCGTACCATCACTTGAAAAACCAGTGATATAGCCTTCGTCCTGTAACACTTTTGCAATCGCCATTTTTAACTTAGACGAAGGCATAGTTACATCAAACTTAGCTGCTGATTGCGCGTTACGTACGCGAGTTAGCATATCTGCTATAGGATCTGTCATCATAATGAAATACCTCTACCAACTAGCCTTAACTAGACCAGGAATGTCGCCGCGCATTGCAGCTTCACGTAATTTGTTTCTACATAAGCCAAACTTACGGAATACACCGTGAGGACGACCGGTTATACGGCAACGATTACGGCCACGTGAACGACTAGAATCTCTTGGCAAAGTTTGTAGCTGGCGTTGAGCTTCCATCTTTTCGTCAAAACCTGCTTCTTGATCGACAAGAACAGCTTTAAACTGTGCACGCTTTTCAGCGTATTGTTTTACCATGCGAGTACGCTTGTGCTCGCGAGCAATCATTGATTTCTTTGCCATGTTATTTACTACCCTGCCCTGTTCCTGACTTACCAGCTTCACCTTTGAAAGGGAAATTAAATTCTTTTAACAACGCCAGACCACTTTCGTTGTCACGCGCTGTTGTTGTAATACATATATCCATCCCGCGGATTTTGTCGATTTTTTCGTACTCAATCTCCGGGAAAATAATTTGTTCTTTAACACCCATGTTGTAATTACCACGGCCATCAAAAGATTTAGGACTTAGTCCACGAAAGTCACGAATACGTGGAACTGAGATACTAATTAAGCGATCCAGAAACTCATACATTCTTTCGCTACGTAAGGTAACTTTACAACCGATTGGGTAACCGTCGCGAACTTTAAAAGAAGCAACAGATTTACGCGCTAAAGTGGTAACTGGCTTCTGACCAGCAATCTTCTCCATATCAGACAATGCATGCTCTAATATTTTCTTGTCGCCAATCGCATCACCCAAACCCATATTGATTGTGATTTTTGTAATACGTGGCACATCCATGACGTTCTTGAAAGCGCCAGTAGCCATTAAATTCTTAACGACTGTATCACGGTAATATTCTTGTAATCTTGACATTATTCTCTACCTTAAACGTCTACGACTTCGCCGTTAGACTTGAAGTAACGTACTTTACGACCGTCTTCCAGAGTTTTAAAACCAATACGATCGCCTTTATTGGTCATAGGATTAAACAGCATCACGTTAGAGATATTCATAGGCATTTCTTTTTCAACAATACCACCTTCAACTCCTGCCATAGGATTTGCTTTGGTATGTTTCTTAGCCATGTTTATCGTTTCAACAAGAATACTGTCATCATCCACATTTAATACTGTGCCTTGACGACCTTTATCCTTACCTGAAATCACGATGATCTGATCACCTTTTTTAATACGTTTCATTATCTTCTAACCTTGTGCTTCTGAGATGGTTACAGTACTTCTGGTGCAAGTGAGACAATCTTCATGAATTTTTCATTACGTAATTCACGAGTAACTGGGCCAAAGATACGTGTACCTACTGGCTGTAAATTTGCATTTAATATAACGGCAGCATTAGTATCAAAACGAATTGATGAACCGTCAGAGCGGCGAATACCTTTTCTAGTGCGCACCACTACAGCGTTATAAACCTCACCCTTTTTTACTTTACCGCGAGGAATCGCATCTTTGATGCTGACCTTAATTACATCACCTACGCGCGCATAACGACGATGCGAACCACCAAGAACCTTGATACACATCATGCTACGTGCACCACTGTTATCAGCAGAGTTTAAAATTGTTTGCATTTGAATCATGTTTTTATTCCTAAGCGCTTCTAAGCGTTACAGCTCTGCTGCTTTTTCAACAACTTTTACAAGTTTCCAGGACTTGGTCTTGGACATTGGGCGACACGATTCAATTAAAATAGTATCGCCTTCATTACATTCGTTAGCTTCGTCATGTACGCGAATCTTTGTTGAGCGTTTAATAAACTTTCCATAAAGAGGATGCTTAATACGACGCTCAATTGTTACAGTTGCTGATTTATCACCGGCATTGCTTGTTACTACACCTTGCAATGTTGGCTTATTTGTTTCGTTAGCTTCAGTAGACATTATGAATTACCTTTTTCAGCAGCACGACTCATCTCAGTCAGCACTGTTTTTATACGCGCGATATCATGACGAACGATGCTAAAACGATGAATCTTAGGTGTATTACCCGATCCCATTTGCATGCGCAAGTTAAATTGCTCACGACGCAAGTTAATCATTTCAGCATTTAAATCTTTTACAGACATGTTTCTATATTCTTGAGCAGAAGCCATTACATCACCGCACGAATTACAAAAGTTGTTTTAATAGGAAGCTTGTTTGCTGCCAGGCGAAAAGCTTCACGTGCCATTTCTTCTGACACACCTTCCATTTCATATAAAACGGTACCTGGTTGCACTTTTGAACACCAGTAATCCACGTTACCTTTGCCTTTACCCATACGAACTTCAAGTGGTTTACTTGAAATTGGAACATCAGGAAAAATACGAATCCAGATTTTACCGTTACGTTTCACTTTACGTGTCATTGCACGACGTGCTGCTTCGATCTGACGAGCAGATACACGACCACGTTCTGTCGCTTTTAAACCGTATTCACCAAAACTGACTTTGTTGCCGTTTTGCGCAAGGCCACGGTTCTTGCCTTTGAACATTTTGCGAAATTTAGTACGCTTAGGTTGTAACACTTTATTATCCTCTAATTATGACGATGGCCTGGCTTATTTGCCTGCACCGGCGCCCGCTTTAGCTGCGTCTTTTGTTTCTGGCTCCTTATAAAGATCAAAAACTTCGCCTTTATAAATCCAAACTTTAATACCCAAAATACCATAGGTAGTGAGTGCCTCATGTGTACCGTAATCGATATCGGCACGTAAGGTATGCAGTGGAACACGACCTTCAGCATACATTTCACTACGAGCAATCTCAGCACCGTTTAAACGACCACCGATTTTGATCTTGATACCCTGCGCACCCATACGCATAGTGTTTTGAATCGAACGTTTCATTGCACGTCTAAACATCACACGACGTTCTAACTGTTGAGCAATACTTTCAGCGACTAATTTCGCGTCTAACTCTGGCTTGCGAATCTCTTCAATATTTACTTTTACACTGTTGATATGCAGGCCAATAATTTTTGATATTTCTTTACGCAGAATTTCTATGTCTGCGCCTTTTTTACCAATTACAACACCGGGACGTGCGGTGTGTATGGTGATATTTGCTGAGCCGGTTGGGCGTTCGATCTGTATACGACTTACGTTTGCGTTAGCTAATTTCTTACGTAAATATTCACGTACTTGAATGTCAGCGTTTAAAAGATTTGGAAAATCTTTCTTTGATGCATACCATTTCGCATTCCAATCCGCTGAAATGCCTAAACGCATACCTACTGGATGTACTTTTTGACCCATATCTATCTCTCAGATTTAACTGTCAGACACACAAACCGTAATATGGCTTGTACGTTTTAAAATTCGGTTAGCACGACCTTTCGCGCGAGGCTGTATACGCTTCATTGTTGGACCTTCGTCAACAAGCACTTTTGCTACAACCAGCTCATCGATATCAGCACCTTCGTTATGCTCAGCATTCGCAATCGCTGACTCCAGTACTTTTTTCATTAGATCTGATGATTTAGTTACACCAAAATTTAATGCATCTAGTGCTTTATCTACAGGTAACCCACGAATCTGGTCAGCAATCAGACGACATTTCTGAGGTGAGATGCGTGCATATCTATGTTTTGCAATAACTTCCACAATGATTACCTTTATTTAACTTTTTTATTTGCAACATGGCCTCTATAAGTACGGGTTAATGCAAACTCACCCAACTTATGTCCAACCATATTTTCGTTAACTAAAACCGGAATATGCTGTCTACCGTTATGCACAGCAATCGTTAAACCAACCATTTCAGGAAAAACGGTAGAACGACGTGACCAGGTTTTAATTGGTTTGCGATCATTAGCTTGAGCTGCTTTGTTCACCTTAGTGAGCAAATGATGGTCGATAAATGGACCTTTTTTTAATGAACGTGGCACTTAACTATCCTCAATTATTATTTGTTGCGACGACGGACAATCATATTGTCAGTACGTTTATTACTACGTGTTCTGTAACCTTTAGTAGGTGTACCCCAAGGTGACACAGGGTGACGACCACCTGAAGTACGACCTTCACCACCACCATGCGGGTGATCAACAGGATTCATTACAACACCACGAACGGTTGGACGAACACCACGCCAGCGTGTTGCACCGGCTTTACCCAGTGAACGAAGTGAATGCTCTGAGTTACCTACTTCACCGACAGTCGCACGACAATCGGTATGAATCTTGCGCATTTCACCTGAGCGTAAACGTAAGGTTGCGTAAACGCCTTCACGTGCAAGTAGCTGAGCGGCAGTACCGGCGCTGCGTGCAATCTGCGCACCTTTACCTGGCTTCATTTCGATACAGTGAATTTGTGTACCCACCGGGATATTTGCTATCGGCAATGTGTTACCTGCACGAATTGGTGCATCAGGACCAGATTGCAATGTATCACCCGCTTTTACACCCTTAGGCGCAATGATGTATGACTTCACACCATCTTTATAAACCAGTAATGCGATATTAGAAGTACGATTTGGATCGTATTCGATACGTTCTACACGTGCTGGAATACTATCTTTATTACGTTTAAAATCGATAATACGGTAACGCTGCTTGTGACCACCACCAATATGGCGAACACTGATACGGCCTGCATTATTACGACCACCAGACTTACTCTTACTTTCAGTCAGCGAACGCTCAGGCGTACCTTTATGTAATTCTTTGTTTACAACCTTAACGACAAATCGGCGTCCAGGTGAGGTTGGTTTAGTTTTTACAATTGCCATGACTCTGCTCTATTCCAGTTACCTGTAAATTAATTCGCACCAGCGAAATCAATATCGTTATCAGCCATCAAGGTTACGTAAGCTTTACGCATATCAGAACGCTTACCCAAGCGACCACCAAAACGTTTAGTCTTACCCTTAACATTCAAAATACGAACTTTTTCCACTTTGACTTTAAACATGCCTTCAACAGCTTCTTTAACTTCAGTTTTCGTTGCTGTAGACAGCACTCTAAAAACATGTTGATTCTGTTCGTCGGCCAACAAACTGCCTTTTTCAGACACATGCGGAGAAACCAAAATTTGATGCATACGTTCTTGATTCATGACTAAGCCTCTGCGCCCTGACCATTATCTTGGCCAAGATTTTCTTCGATAGCGCGAATCGCACCAACTGTTGCAACAACGTGATCGTAACGAACCAGGTTTACCGGATTCATACCCGCTACATCACACACTTCAACATGAGGAAGGTTACGAGCTGACAGGTATAATTTCTCATCACCTGTTTCAGTAATAATCAATGTTTTGCTAACACCCAAATCAGCCAGCTTTGCTGCCATCTGTTTTGTTTTAGGCGCGTCAACAGTAATGTCTTCAACAATCAGTAAACGTTGCTGGCGATTTAATTCTGAAAGAATAGAGCGAATACCCGTTCTATACATTTTTTTATTTAGCTTCTGTGTGTAATCACGTGGCCGAGCAGCAAATGTAGCACCACCGCTGCGCCATAATGGGCCACGACTTGTACCGGCACGTGCACGACCTGAGCCTTTCTGGTTCCATGGTTTAGCACCACCACCACGAACATCAGAACGATTTTTCTGTGCAACTGTACCTGCACGACCTGCCGCTCTATATGCTGTTACTAACTGATGAATCAGGCTTTCTTTATACTCAAGACCAAATACTGCATCTGATACAGTGATTGTCTCTTTACTATTATGTAATTGAAGATCCACGATATTAATCTCTTATATGTCTACTTTCTTGGCTTTTAACTTTCTTCGGCTTTATTATTAAGCTATTACTTTACAGCCGGCTTAATAATTACGTCGCCGCCTTTAGAACCTGGAACCGAACCTTTAACCAGTAACAGACCACGCTCAGCATCAACACGCACTAATTCAAGTGACTGGATTGTGCGCTGCACGTTACCCATGTGACCTGACATTTTTTTACCTTTGATAACACGACCTGGTGTCTGACACATACCGATTGAACCGTTTGAACGGTGAGAAATCGAGTTACCATGAGTTGCATCCTGCATAGTGAAGTTGTGACGCTTAATACCACCCTGGAAACCTTTACCAATTGTGGTACCAGTCACATCAACTTTCTGACCTGCTTCAAACATTTCGATAGAAAGCTCACCACCCACTGTTAGCTCAGCAACCTGCTCAGCTTCAGCATCGGTCTCAACGCGAAACTCCCACGATCCACGACCTGCTTCTACACCTGCTTTAGCGAAGTGACCCGCCATTGGCTTAGTTACACGCGAAGCTTTCCTTGAACCAGTTGTTACCTGTACCGCGTGGTAACCGTCTGTTTCATCAGTTTTAATCTGGGAAACACGGTTAGACGTAATTTCGATAACGCTCACTGGGACAGAATGTCCGTCCTCAGTAAATACGCGTGTCATGCCCGCTTTTCTACCAACTACACCAATTGTCATGTCGAATCCTGCTAAAAAAGATAGTCTAGCTATATAAATAAACTGGCCACTTCAACTCCTTTCAAAGAAATTCAAGTAAAACCCGTTGCTTAACCATGAATACTCATGGCTAAAAAAATTTGTTTTTATATTGAGTTTGCGTTCAGCCAGAAAGTTTTAACTAACTACTATCCAATTGAACTCTTACTCAATCTCTGTTTTCGCAGTTTCCACTATTTAATATCTATAAATACATGGACTTACGATAGTAAGATGCTTTGCGCCGCAACTTTTAATAAAAATGCTCAATCCCGATTATATAAACATAATCGTTTTGCATCTTTATTAGCCAGGCAGCAAAGCCGGCTATTATAACAGTTTTTATTCTAAGTCATAGGGGTAAACTAAATTAATTCAGTCTTTCCCCTAAGAAATTTAATGTTTACGAGTCAGGCTTAGTTAAGCTTGATTTGTACGTCTACACCTGCAGACAGATCCAGTTTCATTAAGGCATCAACAGTCTTGTCTGTCGGGTCAATGATATCCATCATGCGCTTGTGCGTACGAATTTCGTACTGATCACGCGCATCCTTATTTACGTGCGGCGAAATAAGAATAGTAACGCGTTCTTTTTTCGTTGGCAGCGGAATAGGACCCTTAACATGAGCACCGGTACGTTTAGCTGTTTCGACAATCTCGCTGGCTGATTTATCAATCAGGTGATGGTCAAAAGCTTTTAAACGAATTCTTATGTGTTGATTAGCCATAATTTTCTCTTTACTCAGATTGCTACTGAGTTGTTATTATTCAATAATCTTGGAAACAACGCCCGCACCCACGGTGCGACCACCTTCACGAATCGCGAAGCGTAAACCTTCTTCCATCGCAATCGGGTTAATCAGGGTAACAACCATCTTCACGTTGTCGCCCGGCATAACCATCTCTGTGCCTTCGGGAAGATCACATGCGCCCGTTACATCCGTCGTACGGAAGTAGAACTGGGGGCGATAGTTGTTGAAGAATGGTGTGTGACGACCGCCTTCATCTTTGCTTAATACGTAGATCTCACACTCGAACTTGCTGTGCGGGTTAACGCTTCCAGGCTTACAACATACCTGACCACGTTCCACTTCTTCACGCTTCAGACCACGCAGTAATAAACCTACGTTATCGCCGGCTTCTCCTGTATCCAGTAATTTGCGGAACATTTCCACACCGGTACAGGTCGTTGTTTGTGTATCGCGAATACCCACGATTTCGATTTCTTCACCAACGTTAACCACACCACGTTCGATACGACCCGTGACAACCGTTCCACGACCCGAGATTGAGAATACGTCCTCAACTGGCATCAGGAAGGGTTGATCTACTGCCCGTTCTGGCAGCGGAATGTAGGCATCCATTTCGGCTACCAGCTTCAGTATTGAAGGCACACCGATGTCTGATGTATCGCCTTCCAGCGCTTTCAGCGCTGAACCGATAACGATTGGTGTGTCATCACCCGGGAACTCGTAGGCATCTAACAGCTCACGGATTTCCATCTCGACCAGCTCTAATAATTCTTCGTCGTCAACCATGTCGGCTTTGTTCATGTATACAAGCACGTATGGCACACCCACCTGACGTGACAACAGGATGTGCTCACGGGTTTGCGGCATGGGGCCGTCTGCGGCTGAACATACCAGAATCGCACCGTCCATTTGGGCCGCACCAGTAATCATGTTCTTCACATAGTCGGCGTGTCCAGGACAGTCTACGTGCGCATAGTGACGGGTGGCACTTTCGTATTCAACGTGTGAGGTCGCAATGGTGATACCACGTGCGCGCTCTTCCGGTGCATTATCGATTTGATCAAAGGCTTTCGCTTCGCCGCCCTGCGCTTCCGCCATGACTTTCGTCATCGCTGCTGTCAGTGTGGTTTTACCGTGGTCAACGTGACCAATTGTGCCTACATTTACGTGTGGCTTGGTTCTTTCAAACTTTTCCTTAGACACTGCTATTACCTCTTCTCTTTATCTGTATGTTATTAAATTAAAATATTTTTTTACATTCCGGTCTTCAACGAGACCACTGCTTCTACAACCGCTTTTGGTGCTTCTGCGTATTTTTCAAATTCCATTGAATAGGTTGCTCTACCCTGCGTCGCTGAACGTAACGCTGTTGCGTAACCAAACATTTCAGCTAACGGCACATCGGCATGTATACTCTTGCCTGCAACCGTGTCATCCATTCCACTCACTACACCGCGACGTCGGTTTAAGTCACCCATCACGTCGCCCATATAATCTTCTGGCGTTACCACCTCAACCTTCATCATCGGCTCAAGGATAGTGGGTGCCGCTTCCAGCGCACCCTGCCTGAAACACATCGATGCCGCTATTTTGAATGCCATCTCGTTCGAATCCACATCATGGAACGAACCGTCGTACAAAGTAACCTTTACATCTTCTATCGGGTAACCAGCAAGCACACCACTTCGCATTTGCTCCTGAACACCCTTATCAACTGCCGGTATAAATTCTTTTGGTACCACACCACCGACAATATCATTAACAAACTCGTAACCTGAACCCGGTTTTCGCGGCTCTAACCTCAGGAATACATGACCATACTGACCACGTCCACCTGTTTGTCTTTCAAATTTTGCTTCGCGCTCTACCGTTTGCGTAATCGCTTCATGGTACGCAACTTGCGGATCACCTATATTGGCGTTCACGCTAAATTCGCGCAGCATACGATCAATAATGATCTCAAGATGCAACTCGCCCATGCCAGAGATAATCGTCTGACCGGAGTCCTCATCGGTATACACCCGAAACGATGGATCTTCATGCGCTAGCTTACTTAAAGCCGTTGCCATTTTTTCCTGATCTGCCGTCGTCTTCGGCTCAACCGCTACCGAAATAACCGGATCAGGGAAATCCATTTTCTCCAGCGTTATCACTTCTTTCGGATCACATAAAGTATCACCAGTAGTGACATCTTTCAGTCCGATTGCGGCAGCGATATCACCTGCTCGCACTTCTTTAATCTCTTCGCGACTATTGGCATGCATCTGCACGATGCGTCCAATGCGCTCTTTTTTGCCTTTAACCGGGTTGTAAACCATGTCACCCGTTTTCAGCACACCGGAATAAACTCTGAAAAACGTTAGATTACCAACGAATGAATCAGTGGCAATCTTAAAACCTAAAGCCGCAAAAGGCGCTTTATCATCAGAAGGTCTTTCCGCTTCTGTTTCATCTTTATCATCGAGGTGCCCGGTAATCGCCGGCACATCAACTGGTGATGGCATATACTCGATAATCGCATCCAGCATTGCCTGCACACCTTTGTTCTTGAACGCGCTGCCACAAAAAGTCGGTACAATTTCATTAGCTAATGTTCTCAGGCGGATACCCTGCTTAATATCTTCGGCATCGAGATCACCGCTCTCGAGATATTTATCCATTAGCTCTTCATTGGCTTCAGCAGCGGCCTCGACCATGAACTCACGTTGCGCATTACTCAAGTCGAGTAACTCGGCCGGAATGTCGCTCTCGACAAAATCCGAACCCATATTTTCTTCTTTCCAGTGAATCGCTTTCATCTTGATGAGATCGACTACACCTTCAAAGTTTTCTTCCGCACCAATTGCAATCTGCATCGGCACTGGATTAGCGCCCAGGCGCTGTTTAATTTGTTCTACCACGCGCAAAAAATCTGCACCCACACGATCCATCTTATTGACGAATGCCATGCGTGGCACATGATATTTATTTGCCTGACGCCAGACCGTTTCTGACTGTGGCTCAACACCCCCGACTGCACAGAATACCGCACAGGCACCATCCAGTACTCGCAATGAACGTTCGACCTCAATGGTGAAATCAACGTGTCCAGGTGTATCAATTATGTTGATACGGTGCTCATCAAACTGCTTATCCATGCCTTTCCAGAAACAGGTAGTAGCAGCAGAGGTAATCGTTATTCCGCGCTCTTGCTCTTGCTCCATCCAGTCCATGGTGGCTGCACCGTCATGTACCTCACCAATCTTGTGAGATATACCTGTATAAAACAGGATACGCTCGGTTGTAGTGGTCTTGCCTGCATCAATGTGCGCCATGATGCCAATGTTACGATAGCGCTGTATTGGCGTACTGCGGGCCATGACCTTTTTTCCTGCCTTTTCGGCCTACCCTGTCAGTGCGAACTGACAGTAATGTTTTCTTTGACTACCAGCGTGCTCTACTACCAACGGAAATGAGCGAACGCTTTATTCGCTTCTGCCATACGGTGTGTGTCTTCACGCTTTTTAACAGCGTTACCACGATTTTCAGCTGCGTCCATTAATTCACCAGCAAATTTTAACTGCATTGACTTCTCACCACGATTACGTGACGCATCGATCAACCAGCGCATAGCTAATGTAGTTCTACGACTAGCGCGAACTTCTACAGGCACCTGATAAGTTGCACCACCAACACGACGAGATTTAACTTCGACCATCGGTGCGACATTTTCTAATGCTTTATCAAGAACGTCCATTGGCTCGCCGTCAACTTTTTCATCGATGCGCTCAAGAGCGTTATACATGATTGCTTCAGCTACGGATTTTTTACCGCTAACCATAATCATGTTGACGAATTTAGTAATTTGAGTGCTACCGAATTTAGGATCAGGTAGTACATCTCTTTTGGGGACTTCTCTTCTTCTTGGCATTAGGCTTCTCTATAAATTTGTATGTTATTTAACAACAATTAAGACTTAGGACGTTTAGTACCGTACTTGGAACGACCTTGACGACGTGTTTCAACACCTTGTGTATCCAGACTACCGCGAACAACGTGATAACGAACACCCGGTAAATCTTTAACACGACCACCGCGGATAAGCACTACACTATGTTCTTGCAGATTATGACCTTCACCACCGATATAACTGGTCACTTCAAATGCATTAGTTAAACGAACACGAGCCACTTTACGCATCGCAGAGTTTGGCTTTTTCGGTGTGGTTGTATACACACGTGTACATACGCCACGACGTTGTGGACAGGCTTCTAATGCAGGCACGTTGCTTTTTACAACTTTACTGCGGCGCGGCTTACGCACTAACTGGTTAATTGTTGTCATCTATAACTCCAAAATCCGTCAAGTATCAATAACTTGCCGGCGCCCACTGGTACTTACTGCAGGCCTAAAATAAACAACAGGCCCAGGATATTACTCGAGGGCCTGTCAAAAGAGGCGCAATTCTATGCTCACCGCCAGTAACTGTCAAGCAACTAACAGCCGGAAAAGCGCCATTATGCCCACGGATGGGCGGTATATCGCAAGAAGCCAGGAGGCGGTGCGATTTAAAAGCATTTCCCACCGCAGAGACGCTGAGTTGGTTAACGTTAATGCGCCTGCGGCGCTATTAACATAAGTAACGTTTTTCTCTGCGCCTCAGCGTCTCTGCGGTGGCGTTTTTTAAGCGTCCTGCTTTGGCTGATCGGCTTCTGACGAATCAGAAGCTGCTTCTACTATCTCCGTCGGTACTTCGGCATCTTCCACTTCTTCTATTACTTCGCTAGCAAGTTCTGCACTGGCTTCTTCTTCAGTAATAAACGCTGCTTCGATATCGGCAGTACGCTGACGCTGTCTCTCTTCATGAAAAGCGAGGCCAGTACCAGCAGGAATCAAGCGACCTACGATAACGTTCTCTTTCAAACCACGAAGTGGATCACTGCCACCACGAACGGACGCTTCAGTTAGAACACGTGTTGTTTCCTGGAATGATGCTGCTGAGATAAACGATTCTGTTACCAGCGAACCCTTGGTGATACCTAATAGTATCGGCTCGAAAATAGCAGGATCTTTGCCTTCTTCTTCCAGTCTTGCACATTCTTTAATAACGCGAGCACGCTCAAGAATTTCACCCTTCAGATAAGTTGAATCGCCACCTTCGATGATTTCACATTTACGTAACATCTGACGAATAATAACTTCGATGTGCTTATCATTAATCTTTACACCCTGTAGACGATATACATCCTGAATCTCATTTACCAGGTATTCAGCTAATTCTTCTGCACCCAATAGACGTAGAATATCGTGCGCACTACGCTCACCATCAGCAATAACTTCACCCTGCTCTACTGACTCACCTTCGAACACATTGATGTGACGCCATTTTGGAATCAACGACTCAACCTGCTCTGAGCTATCTTTGGTGATAACCAGACGCTGCTTACCTTTGGTCTCTTTACCAAAGCTCACCACACCTGACGCTTCAGCCATAATAGCTGGCTCTTTTGGTTTACGTGCCTCAAACAGGTCAGCAACACGCGGCAGACCACCGGTGATATCACGAGTCTTACTGGATTCCTGTGGAATACGCGCAATAACGTCACCGACTGCCACATCGTTACCATCTTCGATATTAATAATCGCACCTGATGGCAGGAAGTAACGTGCAGCTTGATCGGTACCGGCAATATTCAAATCTTTGCCTTTGGCATCAACCAGTGTCATCAATGGACGCATGTCTTTACCAGCAGTAGGACGCTGCTTGGGATCAATCACTACAATAGATGACAGACCGGTAATTTCATCCGTTTCTTTCTGAACACTGATGCCGTCAGCAAAATCAGTAAACTTAACTTTACCTTCAACCTCTGTGATGATTGGGTGAGTATGCGGATCCCAGGTTGCAACAACCTGACCAGCATCAACAGAACCTTCGTCTTCAACAGAAATAACCGCACCGTATGGAATCTTATACAATTCACGTTCGCGGCCTTTATCGTCCGTCACACCCAGCTCACCAGAACGCGATACCGCTACCAGGTTGCCACTTCTCTGATGCACAACTTTGATGTTATGCAATTTAATGGTACCAGTCGATTTCACGCTGATGCTATTCGCTGCCGCAGAACGACTCGCCGCACCACCAATGTGGAAGGTACGCATGGTTAACTGCGTTCCTGGCTCACCGATTGACTGCGCAGCAATAACACCTACTGCCTCGCCATGATTGACCAGATGTCCACGCGCCAGATCACGGCCGTAACACATCGAACATACACCCCGTTTGTTTTCACAGGTAATAACCGAACGAACAAAGATTTCATCAACCCCTAGTTCGTCAAGCTGCTCAACCCATTGCTCATCTAATAGAGTATCTCTAGGTATTAAAATTTCATCATCAGTATTGACTACGTCACGTGCTACCACTCGACCCAGCACTAACTCACTTAGTGGCATGACTACATCGCCACCTTCAATGATTGACTGAACCAGCATGCCTTTTTCGGTATTACAGTCTTTCTTCAGAATCACCATGTCCTGCGCAACGTCAACCAAACGACGTGTCAGGTAACCGGAGTTAGCCGTTTTCAATGCGGTATCAGCCAGACCTTTACGCGCACCGTGTGTAGAAATAAAGTATTGTAAAACGTTAAGACCTTCACGGAAGTTCGCTGTAATCGGAGTCTCAATAATCGAACCATCCGGTTTCGCCATCAGACCACGCATACCAGCCAGCTGCCTGATCTGCGCTGCAGAACCACGCGCACCGGAATCAGCCATCACGAAGATATTATTGAATGAAGCCTGGGTTACTTTCTTACCTTCTGCGTCCTCAACTTGAATCGTACTCAGTTTATCCATCATGGCTTTTGCAACAGCTTCATTTGCATGCGACCAGATGTCCACCACTTTATTGTAACGCTCACCGTTAGTAACCAGACCAGAAGAATATTGCTCCTGAATCTCTTTAACTTCGGCATCCGCACCAGCAAGTAATGTTGCTTTCTCTTCAGGAATAACCATGTCATTGATACAGATGGAGATACCAGAACGAGTCGAGTATCTAAAACCGGTATACATTAACTGGTCAGCAAAGATAACTGTTTCTTTCAGACCAACCTGACGGTAACAAGAGTTAATCAGATTTGAAATGGCTTTTTTACCCAGGTCCTGATTAACCAATTCGTAAGGAATACCTGCTGGAATAATCTCAGACAGAATAGCACGACCAACCGTGGTTTCAGTGATAGTATTTTTTTCTACCAGCTCACCATCTTCATTAAAGATAACTTCTTTAATACGCGCTTTAATTTTAGCCTGCAGATCAACCACACCTGCATCATAAGCACGATGCACTTCATCAACGTCAGAGAAGACCATGCCTTCACCTTTAACGTTAATTGATTCACGTGACATGTAGTACAGACCCAGAACGATATCCTGAGAAGGTACAATAATTGGATCACCAGAAGCCGGCGACAAAATGTTGTTTGTAGCCAGCATCAATGTACGCGCCTCTAATTGCGCCTCGATTGACAAGGGTACGTGTACCGCCATCTGGTCACCGTCAAAGTCGGCGTTGAATGCAGTACAAACCAATGGGTGTAGCTGAATCGCTTTACCCTCAATCAGTACAGGCTCAAATGCCTGAATACCTAATCTGTGCAATGTAGGCGCACGATTAAGCATAACCGGATGTTCGCGGATAACTTCATCAAGAATATCCCAAACTTCTGAACCTTCTTTCTCAACCATCTTCTTCGCAGCTTTGATGGTTGTTGCCAAACCACGACGCAATAACTTGTTAAAGATAAATGGCTTGAATAATTCAAGTGACATTTTCTTTGGCAGACCACACTGATGTAATTTCAGTGTTGGGCCAACTACGATGACTGAACGGCCAGAGTAATCAACACGCTTACCTAGCAGATTCTGACGGAAGCGACCCTGCTTACCCTTAATCATGTCAGCTAAAGATTTCAGTGGGCGCTTGTTAGTACCGGTAATGGCACGACCGCGACGACCGTTATCCATCAGAGCATCAACAGATTCCTGCAACATACGTTTTTCGTTACGTACGATAATGTCGGGTGCATATAATTCTAATAGACGTTTCAGACGATTATTACGATTGATAACACGACGGTATAAATCGTTCAAATCAGACGTCGCAAAACGACCACCATCCAGTGGCACCAATGGACGTAAATCAGGTGGTAGAACCGGAAGGATAGTCATGATCATCCATTCAGGACGATTACCAGAAGCAACGAATGACTCAACCAGTTTAAGACGCTTAGCTAAACGTTTTAGTTTTGTTTCAGACTTGGTTGCACCCATGTCTTCACGAATCTGAATCTTTTCTTCTTCAAGAACCAGACTCTTCAACATCTCATGAACTGCTTCTGCACCCATACGTGCATCAAACTCGTCACCGTGCTCTTCAATGGCTTCAAGATAAGATTCATCGGTTAACAGCTGACCTTTTTCAAGCGTTGTTAGACCAGGTTCGATGACAACAAATGCTTCGAAGTAAAGAATACGTTCGATCTCACGCAAGGTCATATCCAGCAACAGACCAATACGAGATGGTAACGATTTTAGATACCAGATATGTGCGACCGGGCTAGCCAGATCAATGTGACCCATACGTTCACGACGCACTTTCGATTGAGTTACCTCAACGCCACACTTTTCACAGACAACACCACGATGTTTGAGACGCTTGTATTTTCCACACAGACATTCGTAGTCTTTTACCGGGCCAAAAATTTTGGCACAGAACAGACCGTCACGTTCTGGTTTAAAAGTTCGATAGTTAATGGTTTCCGGTTTTTTAACTTCACCGAAAGACCAGGATTGAACCTGCGCTGGTGACGCAAGGCTAATCTTAATTGCGTCAAAGTCTTCGTTCTGGCCTGGTTGTTTAATGAGCTTAAGTAAGTCTTTCATTGCTCTTAATCCTGTGTAATTTGATTTATATGGTTACGTTAATGTGAACAAGCCCTGTTAAGACTTATTCTCCAGTTCCAGCTCAATGTTGATACCTAAAGCACGAATCTCTTTAAGCAATACATTGAAGGACTCCGGCATTCCCGGCTCCATATAATGGTTACCATCAACAATATTTTTATACATCTTGTTACGACCCGCTACGTCATCAGACTTAACGGTTAACATTTCTTGCAAGGTGTACGCAGCACCGTACGCTTCCAATGCCCACACTTCCATTTCACCGAAGCGTTGACCACCAAACTGTGCTTTACCACCTAATGGCTGCTGCGTTACCAGACTGTATGGTCCAGTTGAACGAGCGTGCATCTTGTCGTCGATCAGGTGATTCAGTTTCAGCATGTACTTGTAACCGATAGTAACCGGGTTATCAAACTTCTGACCGGTACGACCGTCGTACAATGTTTCCTGTCCACTGACTGGCATACCACCCAGTTCCAGCATACGAGTAATTTCTTCCTCTGACGCACCGTCAAATACAGGTGTTCCCATCGGTACACCTTTGCGCAAGTTGTGTGCCATATCCATCAACTCATCATCACTGAACGACTTAAGGTCTACTTTATTTTCCTTATAATTATAAATTTCATTGAGGAATTTTCTGACAGTAGAAACCGGTGCTTTTGCATCCAGCATTTCACCAATCTTGTTACCCAGACCTTTTGCAGCCAGACCCAGATGTGTCTCTAATACCTGCCCCACGTTCATACGTGAAGGCACACCCAATGGGTTAAGAATAATATCAACAGGTGTACCGTCTGCTGTGTGCGGCATATCTTCAACTGGAACAATGGTTGAAACCACACCCTTGTTACCATGACGTCCCGCCATCTTATCGCCCGGCTGCATACGACGTTTAACAGCAAGGTAAACCTTAACCATCTTCAATACGCCTGGTGCTAAATCATCACCTGCAGTCAGCTTATCTTTCTTCTCAGCGAAGTAAGCATCAAGTAATTCACGTTGCTCTTTATGCTGTTTAGCCAGCTCTTCGATACGTGCATTTTCTTTTTCGTTCTTAAGACGAATCTGCAACCAGTCTTTATGGTCAAGTTCGTTTAGATAAGCAGCAGTAATTTTATCGCCAGATTTCAGACTGCCCGGACCGCCGGCAGCCTGTTTACCGGTGAATACTTTTTCCATACGGGCAAATAAGTCTTCTTCGATAATACGCCATTGCGCATCGACATCTTTCTTAACAGAAGCAATTTCTTCTTCTTCGATTTCCATCGCACGCTTATCTTTATCAACGCCATCACGAGTAAAGACCTGTACACCGATAACCGTACCGTAAGTGCTACCAGAAACACGAAGTGAAGAATCTTTAACGTCAGACGCTTTCTCACCGAAGATGGCACGTAATAATTTTTCTTCAGCCGTAAGTTGTGTTTCACCTTTTGGCGTAACCTTACCAACCAGGATATCACCAGGCTTAACTTCCGCACCGACATAAACAACGCCAGATTCATCCAGTTTAGATAACAGGCTTTCACTTACGTTTGGAATATCCGCTGTAATTTCTTCAGAACCTAACTTGGTATCACGTGCAACACTGCTTAATTCCTGAATATGGATAGTGGTGTAACGATCTTCTTCCACTACACGCTCAGAGATAATGATGGAATCCTCAAAGTTGTAGCCATTCCACGTCATGTATGCAACCAGCATATTTTGACCCAGCGCCAGCTCACCCATATCAGTTGATGGACCATCAGCAATGATGTCACCACGTGCAATCGAGTCACCCACTTTTACTAACGGGCGTTGATTGATACAGGTATTCTGATTCGAACGTGTGTATTTAGTCAGGTTGTAGATATCGACACCGGTAGCCGCATCTGCTGCTTCCGTTTCATGCGCACGTACAACGATACGTGATGCATCAACCGAATCAATGACGCCGCCACGAGTTGCAACAACTGAAGCACCCGAGTCATGCGCAACCGCACGCTCCATACCGGTACCCACTAATGGCTTGTCAGCACGTAATGTTGGTACTGCCTGACGCTGCATGTTCGACCCCATCAACGCACGGTTAGCATCGTCGTGCTCAAGGAATGGAATCAATGATGCCGCAACCGAAACAATCTGTCTTGGCGATACATCCATATATTGCACATCTGCAGGTGACGATAATGAAAACTCATTAAGGTGACGACAGGAAACCAGCTCATCTTGCAGCTTGCCTTTGTCGCTCATTGTGGCATTTGCCTGCGCGATAACAAAAGTGCTTTCTTCGATTGCAGAGAGATAATCAATCTCATCTGTTGCCACACCTTTGACAACTCTACGGTAAGGCGTTTCCAGAAAACCGTATTCATTGGTACGGGCATAAACAGACAATGAGTTAATCAAACCAATGTTCGGACCCTCAGGTGTCTCAATCGGACAAACACGACCATAGTGTGTCGGATGTACGTCACGCACTTCGAAACCAGCACGCTCACGCGTCAGGCCACCTGGGCCTAATGCTGAAATACGACGTTTGTGCGTCACTTCAGATAATGGATTATTCTGATCCATAAATTGAGATAACTGACTAGAGCCAAAGAATTCTTTAACTGCTGCAGCAACTGGTTTAGCGTTGATTAAGTCTTGTGGCATTAATGCATCTTGTTCCGCTGTTGTTAGACGTTCTTTAACAGCACGCTCAACACGAACCAGACCAACACGGAAAACATTCTCAGCCATCTCACCAACACTACGGATACGGCGATTACCCAGATGATCAATATCATCCACGGTACCATTACCATTACGGATTGAGATCAGCTCTTTCATTACCGAAAGAATGTCGGACTCATCACCCAACTTTTCACATAAATCTTTAGCAAAATCATCTTTACGTGACGAGAAGTGACGCGCATCAAACAGCACACCTGGACCTTCTGAATTAGTACGTTGCAGACGGCGATTGAATTTCATACGACCGACTTTTGAAATATCATAACGATCTTCTGAGAAGAAAAGATTGTTAAATAAGTTTTCAGCCGCGTCTTTAGTTGGTGGCTCACCCGGACGCATCATACGATAGATTTCTATCTGCGCTTCCAGTTTTGTCGTTGTACTATCAACAGCCAGTGTGTTTGATATGAAAGGACCTGTATCCAGGTCATTGGTGTAAATAACACGTACACTCTTAATTCCTTTCTCTTGAACGAAGGCAATCAATTCTTCGGTAAACTCAGAATTAGCCGGCACCATAACTTCACCGGTTTCTTCATCAATGATGTCAGTTGCCAGAACTTTACCAACCAGATAATCCAGCGGTGCATTTAACTTTTTAACCTTTTTCTTTTCTAAAACTTGAATGTGACGCATAGTCACACGCTTGCCGGTTTCAACAATAACTTCTTTACCCGATGTAATATCAAAACTAGCCGTATCACCACGTAGTCGCTCCGGCACTAAATCAAAAGCTACGCCAGCTTTGGTAAAACTGTACTCGATGCTATCGAAGAAGATATCAAGTATTTCTTCGTTGTTATAACCCAGTGCGCGAAGCAGGATTGATGCCGGTAATTTGCGACGACGGTCAATACGTACAAAGACAGCATCTTTAGGATCAAACTCAAAGTCCAACCATGAACCACGGTAAGGAATAACACGCGCAGAATATAAAATCTTACCGGATGAATGCGTCTTACCTTTATCGTGATCAAACAGAACACCAGGAGAACGATGTAACTGAGAAACGATTACACGCTCAGTACCATTAATCACAAAAGTACCGTTGTCAGTCATCAGCGGCATTTCACCCATGAAGACTTCCTGCTCTTTTACTTCTTTAGGTGTCGTCTGCTTTTTCTTTTCTTTATCGAAAATTTCCAGACGTAGAATTACGCGCAATGGTGCGGCATAAGTCAGGCCACGAAGTTGACATTCTTTAACATCAAAAACTGGCTTACTAAGTCTGTATTCAACAAACTGTAACTTCACATGACCTGAATAACTAACGATTGGAAATACTGATTCAAACGCACCCTGTAATCCAGTCGCTAATCTCTGAGCCGCTGTTTTTTCTGATTGCAAAAAACCACGAAATGAATCAATTTGCATCGATAACAAAAATGGCACGTCCAATACAGGTGGACGCTTACCGAAATCCTTGCGGAGTCGTTTTTTCTCGGTAAATGAATATGTCATCAGTAATCCTCGTTTAGTCTACTATAATATTTATAACCGTCAGGTCGCTCAATGTTTCTGAGCAAATCCGAACCGCTATCTCTCAATTTCTGTTTCTGTACAAATACACTTATGACAACCGCTTTTAACGATAAGTAACACAAACATATTTGTACAGAAACAGGAAAAGGCCGGGAAAACACTGCTGCCTCAACCAACTTGGCAACAGTGTTTCCAGCCTGTCCTGCTGCTGATTTCAAAAATCAGCGCGATGTCTCTACTTAAGCTCGACAGTTGCGCCAGCTTCTTCAAGCTGCTTTTTAACTTCTTCAGCTTCGTCTTTAGACGCTGCTTCTTTAAGTACTGTAGGTGCGCTTTCAACTGCGTCTTTCGCTTCTTTCAGACCTAAGCCTGTGATTGCGCGAACAGCTTTAATTGCCGCTACTTTGTTTTCACCGAAACCGGTTAATACAACATCAAACTCATCTTTGACAGCAGCTTCAGCACCAGCGTCGCCGCCAGCAGCAGGAGCAGCAGCTACAGCAGCTGCTGCAGATACGCCAAACTTTTCTTCCATTGCAGAAATAAGATCTACAACTTCCATTACAGACATGTTGGAAATGCTTTCCAGGATATCATCTTGTGATACAGCCATGATTTTTCTCCAGATTTAAATTTAATAGTTAATAATATATTGTTTGCAAAGCGTCAGTTTCTACGCCAGCTTTCTAAGCACTTGCCTGCTTTTGATCACGAACAGCAGCAACTGTACGAACCATTTTTCCAGGCACCTCGTTGAGTGTACGAACGAATTTTTCTGCAGGCGCTTTCATCACAGCCATCAACAGAGCGATCGCCTGATCGCGTGTTGGTAACTTAGATAAGGCTTCCAGTTGTTCAAGAGGCAATACTTCACCACCAATCGCGATTACTTTCGCGATCAGCTTGTCATTGCCTTTTGCAAAATCCTTAATGACTCGAGCGGCTGCGCCTGGATCTTCCTGAGAGAACGCCATTAGTAATGGCCCCTTCAGTTCATCCTGCATACACTCGAACTCTGTACCTTCAACTGCTCGTTTTACCAATGAGTTTTTCGCGACTTTCAGATACACACCTTCATTACGTGCCTTAGCGCGTAATTCAGTCATGTCCCCTACGGTAATACCACGATATTCAGCAGCAACGGCTGAAAGCGCACTGGCAGCAACTGTAGAAACTTCAGCGACAATAGCTTTCTTGTCTTCAAAATTTAGTGCCACTTTAGCTCTCCTAAAATAAGCTAAGGCCAATAATTTGCCACACAATCAGCATGACAAAACAATCATTAACCCAGCCAAGTTATACAGACCATACAACAGGTATGATCCATCGGTGCTCGCCCTTATTTGCAATCAAGTTGCGCTCAAGGCGAGATTCACCATCTACGCAGGAAATTAAGTCTTTTCTACTGAAATCACTTTCAGCCAAATCAACACCTACGGTCTCTGACGACACCGGTTTGTGAAAACACTCACTCGGCTGTCAAATCTTTACCACCGCTCACTTCGGAAAAACCGTTATGAATGGCAATAAATTCTTTTTCAGGTATTAAGCCTGCAATTCTTTTTAATACTTACGCGTAAGCAGACTGATCAACAAGCAGGCCAGGACCCATCGTTGTTGATACAGAAATTTTCTTAATGAACACACCTTTTGCAGCCGTTGGTTTCGCTTTAATTAAATCAGCAACCAGACTTTCGATGTTTTCTTTCAACTGAGGCACGTCGAACTTAACTACGCCAACAGAACAATGGATAATACCGGCCTTGTCTACACGGTAACGAACCTGACCAGACTTGGCATTTTTAACGGCATCCGCTACATTCGGTGTCACTGTACCCACTTTAGGGTTAGGCATTAAACCACGCGGGCCCAGAATCTGACCTAACTGACCAACAACGCGCATTGCGTCTGGTGAAGCAATAACAACATCAAAGTCCATATTGCCTTTTTTAACTTCCGCAGCAAGGTCATCCATACCAACAATATCTGCACCGGCTTCAGTCGCAGCTTTAGCATTATCACCATCAGTGAAAACCGCTACGCGAACTTCTTTACCACTACCGTTTGGCAATACTGTTGCACCACGTACAACCTGATCACTCTTCTTAGGGTCAACGCCAAGATTAACGGCGATATCAACTGATTCGTTAAATTTTACGGTTGATACTTCTTTTAATAGAGTTAACGCTTCTTCCAGAGGATAAACTTTTTCTTTATCAATCTTTTCGTTAATTGCTTTATTACGTTTTGAGATAGCCATTACTTAACACCCTCTGTCTCGATACCCATGCTACGCGCACTACCAGCAATGGTGCGTACTGCTGCATCCATATCAGCCGCAGTAAGGTCAGGCTGTTTAGTGGTTGCAATTTCTTCTAATTGCGCACGATTCACTTTACCCACTTTATTAATGTGTGGCTCACCGCTACCTTTAGGAATACCCGCTGCTTTCTTCAACAGAATTGAAGCTGGTGGGGTTTTGGTGATAAAGGTAAAACTCTTATCGCTATATACTGTAATAACAACAGGGATAGGCATACCCTTTTCCATCTTCTGCGTTTTAGCATTGAACGCCTTACAGAATTCCATGATATTAACACCGTGTTGACCTAGTGCAGGACCAACAGGTGGACTTGGGTTTGCTTCGCCTGCAGGTACCTGCAGCTTGACATAAGCATCGACTTTTTTAGCCATCTTTCTTTCTCCCGGGTTCAAGCGCCTTACTTCTGATAGTTAATCAGTTCGGGCTCCCCGTTTACGTTTAAAAAAAGTTATAAGTTATAAGTAACAAGTTGCAAGAAACAACTTAAAACTTATAACTTTAAACTTACAACTATCTTTTATATCTTTTAGCCTTTCTCTACCTGACCAAATTCCAGGTCAACCGGTGTTGAACGACCAAAAATCAATACCGCAACTTTCAATCGGTTGCGATCGTAATCCACTTCTTCAACCACACCATTAAAGTCATTGAATGGCCCATCGGTAACGCGAACCACTTCGCCCGGTGAGTACAACACTTTTGGTTTTGGCTTCTCAACGCCTTCAGCAACAGCGTTGATAATATTCATTGCTTCTTTTTCAGTAATCGGTGCCGGCTGATCTTTAGTGCCACCAATAAAACCCATTACTTTTGGCACGTCTTTAACCAGGTGCCAGGTCTCATCATTCATTTCCATTTCCACCAGTACATATCCGGGGAAAAATTTACGCTCCGAACGACGTTTAACACCATCCCTGATTTCAACGACTTCTTCAGTAGGAATTAAGATCTGACCAAACTGATCTTCCATCCCAGCAAGACGAACATGCTCTTCAAGAGAGGCTTTAACTTTTCCTTCAAAGTTTGAATAAGCATGTACCACATACCATTGTTTAGCCATGACCTATGCACCCCCTGTGATCATCTGAATCGCCTGCGCTAACACCATATCAACCAACCAAAGGAAGATACCGATAATGATTACCGCGACCATAACCATAAATGTAGTTTGTATGGTCTCCTGTCGAGTTGGCCACACTACTTTACGCACTTCCATACGCGCTTCACGACCAAAACCAATAAGATTTTGACCTAACGTAGTTGTCGAACTAATCGCTATTGCTACCAATGCAGCGAACACTACGCCCAATACGCGGTACAACTGTGATTCAGCTTCGTAGTAATAAAAACCAACGATACCGCCAATAAGCACTGCTATTGCTAGCAACAACTTAAATGTATCCAGTTTATTTGTAACCACTTCTTCGGTCTTAGCGACCATTTTAAACACCTGCCATCTTAATAATGTTGGCAGGCCAGGAGGGACTCGAACCCCCAACCTGCGGTTTTGGAGACCGCTGCTCTACCAATTGAGCCACTGGCCTAACCGTATGCGGGAGACGTGAAAAATCACGTCTCCCGCTATACACTCAGTAAGAGTAAATTAATTACTCAATAATCTTGGAAACAACGCCCGCACCCACGGTGCGACCACCTTCACGAATCGCGAAGCGTAAACCTTCTTCCATCGCAATCGGGTTAATCAGGGTAACAACCATCTTCACGTTGTCGCCCGGCATAACCATCTCTGTGCCTTCGGGAAGATCACATGCGCCCGTTACATCCGTCGTACGGAAGTAGAACTGGGGGCGATAGTTGTTGAAGAATGGTGTGTGACGACCGCCTTCATCTTTGCTTAATACGTAGATCTCACACTCGAACTTGCTGTGCGGGTTAACGCTTCCAGGCTTACAACATACCTGACCACGTTCCACTTCTTCACGCTTCAGACCACGCAGTAATAAACCTACGTTATCGCCGGCTTCTCCTGTATCCAGTAATTTGCGGAACATTTCCACACCGGTACAGGTCGTTGTTTGTGTATCGCGAATACCCACGATTTCGATTTCTTCACCAACGTTAACCACACCACGTTCGATACGACCCGTGACAACCGTTCCACGACCCGAGATTGAGAATACGTCCTCAACTGGCATCAGGAAGGGTTGATCTACTGCCCGTTCTGGCAGCGGAATGTAGGCATCCATTTCGGCTACCAGCTTCAGTATTGAAGGCACACCGATGTCTGATGTATCGCCTTCCAGCGCTTTCAGCGCTGAACCGATAACGATTGGTGTGTCATCACCCGGGAACTCGTAGGCATCTAACAGCTCACGGATTTCCATCTCGACCAGCTCTAATAATTCTTCGTCGTCAACCATGTCGGCTTTGTTCATGTATACAAGCACGTATGGCACACCCACCTGACGTGACAACAGGATGTGCTCACGGGTTTGCGGCATGGGGCCGTCTGCGGCTGAACATACCAGAATCGCACCGTCCATTTGGGCCGCACCAGTAATCATGTTCTTCACATAGTCGGCGTGTCCAGGACAGTCTACGTGCGCATAGTGACGGGTGGCACTTTCGTATTCAACGTGTGAGGTCGCAATGGTGATACCACGTGCGCGCTCTTCCGGTGCATTATCGATTTGATCAAAGGCTTTCGCTTCGCCGCCCTGCGCTTCCGCCATGACTTTCGTCATCGCTGCTGTCAGTGTGGTTTTACCGTGGTCAACGTGACCAATTGTGCCTACATTTACGTGTGGCTTGGTTCTTTCAAACTTTTCCTTAGACATGTTCGTGTCTCCCCCGGAGGTAATAATCTAAATTAATAATATAAACTTTATTTCTACAACGCCTTACCCAGGCATTTACAACTAACTGGAGCTCATAACCGGATTTGAACCGGTGACCTCTTCCTTACCAAGGAAGTACTCTACCGACTGAGCTATATGAGCCAAAACCCTTTAACACCGCCTAACCGTTCAAACATGGCCCAGCAAATCTGGAGCGGGTGATGGGAATCGAACCCACGTATTCAGCTTGGAAGGCTGAAGTTCTACCATTGAACTACACCCGCAGATACTATTTTTGCGAGCGACCTCATAAAACATCATGAGGAATACTCCAAACTTTTGGTGGAGGGGAGGATTACTGCAGACATCCTGCCCTCCGCCCTTCGGGCTACCGTAAAAGTCACGGCGTTCAAAATTGTTCCAGACAATTTTGCCGATTTGACCAAACCTGGCCTCTTATCGGCTCAAATCTCCCCCTATCTGGGAAAGCCTACTCGCTACAAGATTCAACCGACTCTTAATAGCCCCACAATTCTATTTTATGGTGGAGGGGGGAGGATTTGAACCTCCGAAGGTAGAACCAGCAGATTTACAATCTGCCCCCTTTGACCGCTCGGGAACCCCTCCAAAAATCAAGCCGCGTAGTTTGCTTGAATATGACACAACTGTCAACCGTAACACACTGATACGGCAAATATTTTTTAGAACTGTATAGCCAGCCTAAAATACGCAATTCCTAGCTACTCTGCTCACCAGACTGACGCACAAATCGACCATCAGCAAAAAGCGAAAAACACAATAAAATCAATCGCAGAATAAAAACGCCCACAGCCCTTTTAAATATCTTTAAGACTGTGGGCATATGTATGGAGCCGGTGACAGGAGTTGAACCCACGACATCCTCATTACAAGTGAGGCGCTCTACCAACTGAGCTACACCGGCACGGGGCGCAATTGTAGGGAATCAGGTCACCGAAAGCAATATGATTAGACAGAAATAGTGGATTTTTTTTGAAAATAGCCCGTTTAACACACAATCCTGTAGCAGAACAAATTATTTCAAACTAAAATCAGCGAAGAAACACTTTTTACAGGCATTCCTATCATTCTGGAAAGTCCCACCGAATAACAAGCAACGACCATATCTCAACCCGCGCAATCACGAGATTGGCGCGTGATTTTTTCCTTCTGTGCTGATTTCATGTATTTCTCAAAAACTGGTGCTGGAATTTTTTTATCAACAGCTAGCTGATAATCCAGCCAGTATAGTGAGTAGCTTTTATAGACAGGTTCAACCTGAACATTGAACCCCAGATTCTTCACTTTTTTCGTCAGGCTATAAGCGCCATCTTTATTTCTGAAGTGCCCTAAAGACAAGCCATTAACCTTCTCTCCATCTCTAATCACATAAAAATCTTTTATTTTTTTAGCTTTCAGGCGCTTACCCACTTCAATTGCCTTATTACGATTTTGCTCTGGCTTGATATAAACCCAATACACAGTTGGCCCATTTTTCTCACTACTACGAAAACTTGTGGTAGTCACGTACGGTTTTAGCTCTTGCGTCAGTCCGCTCAGTGTATCCAGAACTCGAAAGGGCCCAATTTCGAAACACCGATTAAGCGGAGATTCAGATAAGGCCTGATTTGTTGAAGGCACTTTTTTCCCTTCAACAATTGTTTCGCTGACTACAATCTGCTTTGATTTTGACGTTTCTTTCTTGAATATTTTCTCAATATTTTGCTGCTGTTTACTTTCACTCACTGCTGGCGACTCTGACTTAGCAAGCTCTGGCTTTTTCGTCACAGCCTCCGTTTTTCCATCTACCGCCCGCGACTTCATTTCACTCAGCAACACGATAGGCTTAACATCTTGTAGCGACTGAATACCTGCATATGAATCCGCAGAAGATCGACTTACCTGCCAACCGACATATGCAAGATTCAAAAATAATACAAATAAAAACAACCAACGCATTTTAATGATCCGTTTATTAATTAGTTATGCTGCATAATGTTATACAAACCCTGCATAACCAGATCCGGTTTATGCAACATCGCAGGCATGTCAGGGTAATCCAATATTATATTTGCAAACCCACCCGTTAAAATAATACGCATGGGTTCATCCATTTTGGTTTTTGCGAACTGACATAAATCTCGCAACCCTGCCTGCAATAGTTTATGCAAACCATAATTAACAGCATCATTAGTATTATCTGGAACACTGTGACTATGAAACTGCATACTGTATGTAGATTTTACATTCACGGTATCAGCAAGTAGAGCCGCATGCATCGTATTAAATGAAGGCAAAATATAGCCACCGAGATGCTGGCCATTTTTGTTAACCATATCCACAGTTATAGCCGTACCTGCACTGATGACACAAACCGAAAAACCAGGATTATCCAGATGACCCGCCACGACAGCGGCCCACCTGTCCACACCATGCTGCTCAGGATTTTCGTATGCATTTATAATGCTCTTAAATTGCTTTTGTGTTTTTAGATAATCGACTTTTAACTGCCACTGCCGCATAACCCAGTCACTTAACGCTTGTGACATCTCATCACCCGCAACACAAACCGCATAGACACGTAACGGCTTTTCTGACGATGTTATTTTTAACGCAGAAAACAGCTTATCAAACGCCTCCAACCCCTCATCTGAAGCATAAGGCGACACACCTCGAGCAACGATTTTCTCACTTTCCCACGAAGCCCATTTAATCCGGCTGTTACCAATATCCACTGTCAATATCACTGCGAAACATCTCCACACTTAGCCCGCACACTCACTTCAGCACTATTAAATACCTGCAATTCACCGTCTACTAACACTAATAATTCTGACCGTTCATTTATACCTTGCGCGACACCCGACAATGATACTTTATTATCCAGAACAATCTCGACGTTTTTCCCCTTACAATAATCATACCGAGTACTGAATAGTTCAAACTTGTTAGTGACAAACTGATGCAAATCTTGACAGATAGAAATGATATTCACCAATAACTCAGAGGCAACTTCCTGACGCACTGGCATGAAAGCGCTTTCCTGTAAGGTAACTTGCTCACAGATATCCGTTAACGCAAAAACTTCTTCAGTTTGAATCGCTGACATATCGTAGTTCAAACCAACGCCTATCACTACTGCATTACTAGCGCCCTTTCCATTATAATGTGTTGCCGCCACATCGCGAATTGGCTGCGTTTCGATTAATACACCTGCAATTTTCTTACCCTGAACATACACATCATTAGGCCATTTAATTTGCACGTGCTGCAAACCAAAATGCTCCAGTGTTTGAGCAATAGTAATCGCAACTGACAATGACAAAAGATGCACAGGCTGACTAGAGAAATCAATAGGCCATGTGACACTCATCGCTATATTAGAATGCGCTTTAACAACCCAATCTTTTCCTCGACGCCCTTTACCCGAAGTTTGCTCTTCTGCAAAACAGGCAAATGGCAACTGCCTGCCCACCTTTTGCTGCGCTAAAGACCAACTGTTTGTTGAATCAATAGAGTCATGCACAATCACATCCAGGTTGATATGGTTGTGTCTGGCAACAACAATCTTAAAGATACTATCCTGCAAAGCTTCCATCATCACTCACCCAAATACACCCAATTAATCAGCACACAACGCATAGCGTCAAAATTGCCTTTATATCACAGCACAGTCGTAAACGAATAAAAGTCGCCAATAAAAACACAATCACAATAGTACCAACTGAACGTAACATCTATTTCAAAGCAATTTATTGGTTAATATTTATCCATTTTTTACGCAATTACCATAACACTCAAAACAAGAATTTCTCTACTTATCTCATTGTTTTTCAATATCTTTATGTCATATTTTCAACAAAATTGTGACATTATTACAACAAATACTGTCATTTTTATGACAAAATTAATTCAATTTTATTTACACTCTGCTATAGTCCTTTTATCGTCAGATCTGGCTCCATTCTTTGA
>Ga0316209_1000969_pt1 | contig 36317 bp, 35 predicted proteins | sample 6monopyrite_MG_FD_204945 | JGI IMG/M metagenome (GOLD analysis project Ga0316209, IMG submission 204945) | Microbial mat bacterial communities from mineral coupon in-situ incubated in ocean water Damariscotta River, Maine, United States -... | ecosystem: Environmental > Aquatic > Marine >...
TAGATAGAAAGCGAACACGCCTGTCTATTTCACCTAATTCTTTTTTGCGATAAATATATTCCGCATTCTCTGAACGATCACCTTCAGCCGCTGCAGTAGACAACGCTTGCACAACCAGCGGACGGCGTTTATTCCATAGAAAATCTAATTCTTCTTCTAATGCATACATCCCTTCAGGCGTAATATAAGGTGAGCCCTTTATAGCTGGTGGTCGGTATCTACCCATAATTTATACAATCAAATTAAATAAAAAATAAAGGGCGCATAAGCGCCCATAAAAAAATGTTCTATTGTTATTATTATCACTGCTGCCCCGTTAACTTGTCATTCCTGCGAAGGCAGGAATCTAGTGACGTTGAAAGGCCTGCAGACACTGGATACCTGCCTTCGCAGGTATGACGGAGTCAATTTTTTTGATTTCATGTCTATGCAACATGAAATCAATATATAAATTGCTATATAAGCGTATCAGCAGCTATTTCATTTTGTTAACGGGACAGCAATGTATTATTTAGAACTCATAACATTCAATAATTTCTTTTACTAACCCACTCCGAACAATATCTTCACGTTCAAACTGATGAACGTATACTGAATCAAGCAGACCTAACCTGTCAACGGCATCTTGCAATCCAGATTTATTTCCAATATCCGATTGCCTAATATCTCCGTTCACAACAACACGACAATTCTCCCCTATTCGAGTTAAAAACATTTTCAATTGCGCAGCTGTACAATTTTGCGCTTCATCCAGAACAACAAATGCATCATTAAACGTTTTACCTCTTAAGTAGGCCAGCGGCGACACCACTATGCGATCATTTTTTAAGCCGCATTCAACTGCCCCTTTACCTAAGCGCTCATTTAAACAGTCACGAAACGCATCAAAATATGGATCGAATTTTTCATGCAGGTCGCCTGGTAAAAAACCTAAATTTTCACCTGCCTCAACAGCCGGGCGACTAATGATTATTTTATCAATTCGCCGCCCAGACAATTCTTCTGCAGCAATAGCTCCCGCACAGTAACTTTTACCTGTACCTGCAGGACCTATTCCAAAAGTTAATTTATGGGATTTTATAGCTGTTATATATTGGCTTTGTGATGGAGTTTTTGCCTGGAGAGGAGGAGCGGCTTTCGGGGGAATCGATTGTGTATCAAGGAAGGAATTTCGCGAGCGTATATCAACAACGTTCGGTTTATCTGGGCCTCTTTTTCTTGTTTGCCTGGATGCTTTTTTTTGTGCGCTTGATTTCCTAGCCATATATCACCTTTAAACATGAGTTAAACAATAGAAATTAAAAAATTGCTTATCTTTTTTGGCAGAAAACACCTCCTGTTTATCATTTATTGTTACTACGTTTTATAGGAGATACGAATACTTAGGTCAAGATAAAAATCATTTTTTTCATCTAACTAAATGAAAAAACACAAATGTCTTTACTCAGTTAAAAAGCAGTGTTATGTTAATCTTTCCCTCTGGAAACTTCTCGCTTCTACTGTCCATAAATTTTTCTAAAATTTTGAAATTAATTACCTTTTATTTTTTCGACGATCTTCAAATAACTCAACTTTAAAGTACCAGGCCAAATATCCAAACGCTGCTAACAATGTGCCTAATATTAAAAATATAAGAGACATTAAAAATAATATTCGCACTTCATTCATTATATATTTTTTTTCACTGCTCAAGGCCACAAGCGCCAACTGCTTCTCTTGCAAATATAATTTTATACTGCCATGCTCATTTTTTAATCTTTCAATTTCATAAGGAGAGTATTCAATATCATCAACAATCACTTCGGATGAATTCTCTTTATTCACAACACTTTTTAGCACCTTATCCATATGCGACAGTTCTTGCTGCAAACCATCCATTTCCATTTGCGTTCTAACAATTGATTCGAATACATCAGTCACCGTGCTTTCAAAAGACTGAATGCGCATCCAGGAAAACCCCGCATCTAATAAAATAATTAACGTCCCCAATAAGGCACATATTTTATAGAAACGCATCACTGTTGGTATTGGCTCTGACATCATTAACCTTTCGACATTGCATAGTGAGAAGCTAAATTACACCACTGCTTCATGTCTTCCATTTTTATTTTATCGCTCTTTTCTTCTTCGGGCCAAAAGGGGTTAAAACTGACCCACGGTTCGCCTATTTCAGGAAACACTTCACCGCCCTTCATAAGCGCAGCTGACATAGATTGTTTTGGCAAACGATACATTAATGCACTCATTCCCATTGCGGCTGCGAAAATAACGCCATCTGGTGTGTGCGCAAGATAGTAGGCATGATTGTCAGTATCAGGACAATAAAACTTCACATCGGGAAGATCTTTTGCTGAATCAACAAGTAACTGAACTATATCCGCATATGCGGATGGCTGATGCTGCTTTAGAAACTGGATTATTTGTGCATTTTCAGGTCGATCCAGGTCGCCCTCAAATTCCCTAACAGGCTCTGACACGCTCATATTGAGTACCTAATTTGTCTTAATCGAGAATTGTTATAATTTTTATGTAAATGATTATGACAGAGAGTGAGCAAACATCAATCCGCTTAATCTACATAAAGGAAATTGAATTTACAAAAGTGAGAACCAATTCAACTGAGTCATAACTCAGTTATGAGTTCTTTTATGATATTTTTCACTGTTGTCCTGTTAACAAAATGAAATGACTACTGATACGCTTATATAGCAATTTGTATATTGATTTCATGTTGCTATAGACATGAAATCAAAAAAAATTGACTCCGTCATACCTGCGAAGGCAGGTATCCCAGTGTCTGCAGGCCTTTCAACGTCACTAGATTCCTGTCTTCGCAGGAATGACAAGTTAACGGGACAATAGTGATATTTTTTGAAATATTTGATCTGCAGCCGTGATAGCCACATCGACGTTATCCGCCAATAAATTGAAATGTCCCATCTTACGCCCTTGCCTTGCTTCACTTTTACCATACAAGTGAAGCTTTAGCGCTGGATTACTTAAGCATTTGGCCCAGTCGACCGGCCACAAATTACCCAGTAAGTTAATCATTACGACAGGGCTCATTAAGCGCGCGGAGCCTGGTGGCAATCCACACATTACTCGGACTTGTTGCTCAAACTGCGTTGTCACTGCCGCATCCATAGTATAGTGCCCGCTATTATGCGGCCTTGGTGCCATTTCATTAAAGACCAGCTGCCCTTCAGTCGTAATAAAAAATTCGACCGCCATTATACCTACATACTGTAATGCCCCAGCCAGACAAATAGCCTGGGCCTTGGCTTTTTCAGCCAGATCAGAATTTACACGTGCAGGCACAATACTCTGGTGCAAAATACTATTGCGATGTTCATTTTCAGCTGGAGGATAACAGGCTACTTCACCCTGAGAATTCCGCGCAAGTAATACAGAGATCTCCACGGCCAAATCCATTTTGCGCTCTAATACACATTCAACCTGACCTAATTCTTTAAACGCCTCTTCCAGCTGCGTCAGGTCATCCACTACTTGCTGACCTTTACCATCATATCCAAGCGTAGTTGTTTTAAGAATCGCTGGAAACCCCGTAACCGCTACTGCTGCATCAAAATCACTTGGTCTGCCGACCAAAGAATATGCTGCGGGGGTCAATCCCGCCTGTTTAGCATAATCTTTTTCCTGAATCCGATGGCGCGCCAGAGCTACTGCTTCTGCTGATGGATGCACTGGCTTGCGGGCAGCAAGAAAGTGCAAACTTTCTGCCGGTACATTCTCAAACTCTATCGTTATGGCATCACATAATTCCGCCATCTCAATCAGTGCAGTTTCATCGGTGTAATCAGCAATTATTTGTCGATCAGCGACTTCCGCCGCAGGGCTATTACTATCTGGATCCAGGACCACCGTACGGTAGCCCATATTGCGTGCAGCCATACAGAACATTCTGCCTAGTTGACCGCCGCCTAACACACCAAGAGTTGAACCAGGTAGTAACATCAAATTAACCTATATTTCGTCTGGAGGAAGCTGCATTGCGAACACTGCTTCTTGTTGATTTGCACGGAAATCATCAAGCTTTTTGGCTAATGTCTCATCCTGACCAGCCAACAATGACACGGCATACAAACCAGCGTTTGCTGCACCTGCTTCACCAATTGCGAATGTTGCAACAGGTATACCTTTAGGCATTTGCACTATTGATAGTAAAGAATCCATACCTTTAAGGTATTTCGAATTCACCGGCACACCCAAAATAGGTAAAGTCGTCTTTGAAGCCAGCATCCCTGGTAAGTGAGCAGCACCGCCAGCACCTGCAATAATACAGGCTAAGCCACGCTCACGCGCAGTTGCAGCATATTCAAACAACAAATCTGGTGTTCTATGGGCAGATACTACGCGTGCCTCATACTCAATACCAAATGCCTCTAACTGCTGCACCGCAAGCTTCATCACAGGCCAATCACTATTGCTGCCCATGACTACACCAACTTTTTTATTCATACATCACCTTCGGTAGTCCGAAACGGAGAAAACCGGGTATTTTATAGGAAAACACTATTAAGTCTAAGCATTATAAATTTTTCCACCAAAAATATTCCCGACAACATTTAATCAACTTATCCTGTAAAAACATATAAAATACACTATTGGGTTATTTTTATGAATTTCATAATATAATTATATTAAATAATGATATTTATATTTTATGATTTAAATACAATTAGTTACATAATATAAAAATATACAATAACAGTAATATAGCGACTATATTTGATAAATTTTCAATATTTAATTCACATATTTGATTGTTTCTGTTATTTTTTAAAATTACTTTACTTAATATACAATCAACAACCTTATATAACTAAATGAAATAAACAAAAAAATGGCAGCAAAGCTATGAAAAACTCTCCCCAACTACCCACCAGTTTTCATCCCGTTTACAAACAAACTAGGGCAGCGGGGCTGTCTGACTTACAGCAGAACACCAAAGAAACCTTACTCTCTAAGAGTAATTGGGGATTTGCTGGTAGCAAGCTTTGCGTCAAACGCTATAAAATAAATAAAAATACCTGGCAACTCACTGTAACGAACCCAAAAACTCAAAAAATCATACTTCAAGCAGAGGGGCATGGAGACACTCTATTTGCTCATGAAGATAACCTGGCTCGCATGGTTGAAACACTGGTACAAGAAGACTTGACCATACGAACCGATTTCAACAACTGATTCCCGCGATGATATTTGTAGGAATTTTCTGACACATATTTCAGCTTAATTTACGGTTTTAAATTAGCCTCTCAACTAAAATGTACATCTCCAAGACACACAACTAGTGAATGAATAGGTGCAACATGAGTATAGAAGAGCGACTAAACGAACTAACTCAGGAAACACTCCTTTTTGGCGATATCGTTAGTTCTACGGAAAACCCCGCAAACGCTGATTTTCGTAATGCCTGCAGCTTATTTAGCCAATACATGGAACATCAGCTACAAATCATTAACTCAAGCCTTACAGAACAAAATTCACTCACTAATATTCAAAACAATGCTCACCAGCTCCACATGCTTAGCAGTCTAATCGCATCCGACTCACTGGAAATTTCTAACCCATATCACTGGTCAAATAATTTAGTCGATTTCTGCAGCCAGCTACAGCTACTCAAAAGCAATGCCGCATGAACAAGCATCAAACAATGCGTCGGCGAAAGGATCATAATACCCACACATGTGACATAGACGATATGGATGCCTTACTTGATCATATCGATGATTTTTCAAAATTTGTAAAATCCCACGAAGGCATAACCGATGAGCAGCTACAGGAAGAATGGCAGCTGTTTAATACATACCTTCAGTGGAAAATTGAAGACTTAACAGAAGACAGTTATATCTACTCTCTCCCGCATCACAAGCAACACTCTTAAGCCAGCTTACGCACCCGATATCTTAAACGACTCGTTTTTAGGCCTGGATTTAGTCCAGGTGTATCCACCAGGCGCTTACGTAACTGCCTGCTCGTCGCCGCTTTTTTTAAATAAGCGGCGACATAATTTTCATTTAGGCAGTTGTTAAATTGAAATACTGAATCAAATCTTTTTCTCGTCGATGCATGTGCCAATCCAGCAGAGTTAAGCAGCTCTTCTTTATTTATAAAGTTCCTGACGATCACACCATCTTTCGCCAGGTGCTTTAACATCAGTGTAAACCACTTATGATTTGCCTTTGCAACTGATACAGGTTCACCATCCTTTTCTGTAAACAAATCGTCAATTATCATATCAAATTTTTCGCCCTGATAATTTTTAAGCCAATTTACTGCATCAGCCTCGATTAATTTAATGGGCGATTTTTTCAATCCGAAAAAACGCTTACCAATAGAAATATGAGTAGCATTCAATTCAACCCCCACTATTTCATCTACTGAAAAAAAATGACGCAACATATGCAGTACTGCACCACCAGCCACACCCATGACCAGTATTCGCTTTATCTTATTTTTAGGGTAAAAAAATGCTGGTAGCAATAACAAATCCCAGACATGTCCTGTTAGTAGTTGCTTTGGGTTATACTGGCTATGAAAAACACCATCTGTATATAAACGTAAACTATTCCCAGCAGAGCGAACCTCATAATTCACACCTGATATACACTTAGCCCAAACAATAGCCATCAATACCTCTAATGTAATATTTAAATATCATTTCTATTCTTATAGTTTTTCAACAAAACACCAAGCGCATAGCGCAACAAAGAAACAGCCTCAGCTTTTCCATTAATACCCATGAGTTTAACAATTGCCTGCCAATCACCAGTGCATTGCTTACTAAGCAATATAATATCTTTTTCAGATTTATTTAAAACCTTGGGCAAACTATCGTACGTAGCAATCAATCGATTTATAGCCGGTAGACAGGCTTCATAATTACGATTGTAATTTGCAAACGAATCCACATCCAGGCTATCAGACTCATTAAAGTTTTGAGCGTAACTTTGAATATTTCTATGTAGATAATTTTTTATATCATCGGACAGTGAAGCCAACGGCCCCATCTCCCAGGCTGACAGGTTTCGCTCGAATTTACCTGCTAGTGTATCGACAACAGTCTTTCCTTCTTCCGATAACCCTATCCCAACAACAACCGCATGCGAAGCGGTTACATGGTCACGACTAAACCCAAATCGCAATATTGATAAGTTTGCCTTATGCCAAAATCTCAATAAATCAAACGTCGCAGAAAAACTACTTCCAAAAACATCGATTCCGTTAACACGTTCTTTTTCAATAACTTGTTGTATAAAGTAACTTCCAAGACCTTGCTGCTGAGCATCGGGATGAATAGCAATCCTCATAACCCTGGCGTACTCCAGCTGTGCTGCCGATTGATGCCCCGCGTGAAAACATAATGTTTGCGCCAATAAGTGGCCTTTAGGGCGACGCTTTCCTCTATATATATCCGCTGATAAATCCTTATCAAACCCACCTTCCACACTAATGGCCAACACCCCTAATATGCGCCCCAAATAACTTAACGAATAGATGCGTACATTCTTGTTATCTAACAGGTATTGGAAATCATCGGGACTTGTTCTATAGTGCGCAGTAACCAATAAAGAAAAAATAGATGATATCTGATCTTCATCGTTTACTAGCGACTGTCTATCTATCAATTCAACCTGGCAATCTTGAATCTGTTCTGGAAAGTTTGAAACCCTGGGTGATTTTGCATTAAGAAACAATACATCCTCTATCCATGGTTCTAAATAATCATATCTCCCCCACCTAATCGGCTGGTGCAGTTCCACTTTCACCCAGGCAGGTCGCCAACTATTTAGCAACTCATAAAACTTAAAAACAAATCCGCGACCCGTCCCTTCATAGCCGTGTGTAGTTGATGAAAAAATAATTTTTTTGTATTGAGTCAATACTTCTTTTAGCATAGGCAAAGGAATAGCTGCAGCCTCATCAACCAGCACAACGTCTGCTTCCGGTTTATCACTTAACAATGCATCAGGCGCAATAAATTTAACTGTTGAGTGATTTATTTTGTAGCCATATTTAATTTCTTCAGCAGATGTGCACTGCTTTAATAAATGCTTAAAAAAAGGTGCGGTTATAGATTTCCTGGGTGCAACAATAAGCACCTTGTATTTCTTAACTGCCGACAACTTTGCAGTCAGCAAGCCTAATGAAGATGTTTTGCCTCTACCTCTCCCTGAAGTTAGAACAACACATACATCTCTTTCTACTGAAATCAAATGTGCTAACTTATCAACCGTTTCTTTCTGTTCAATATTTTTATAAGGTGATTGCAGGTCTTCAATGTACTCTTCATAAGCATCGATAAATGAGTATTTCTCAGGTAGCTTATTAGCCTCGTCGATATAAAAAATTCCATCCCTACTTTCTAGCGACTTTTTAAAGTGCCGCATATAGCTACTATCCCACTCAATCCAATATTTCATTGCAGGTAAGAATATAATTAATATACCTCCACTGCGTAAAACACCTGAAACAATTCCCAGCGCATTTGGGTCAAATTTATCGCGCGCATCAAAAATTACACCACCATATTCCTCCCCTAAATTAACAGTAGCTTTTTCTGGGGGGATTGATTCCTCTATAGAAGATGAAACAATTAAAAGATCCGGGCAATTCAGGAATTTTATAAACGAGGAAAACTCTTCACGAGTTATTTCATTTGATACATGTGAAGCAATAACGACACGTTGCCTCGATAATGATAAATCGGCTTTAATATTATTGATTGTTAATTGTATTTTGTCTAACAAATGAATACTGCATTAATAATATAAAAAAACTGAAAGTAATCTAATTACCACGTCAAATCATCTGGTATTTCGTAATCAGCATAAGGATCATTTTCATCTTTAACTTCTTCTATCTCGGTGAATATCACAACACGTCGCTCATTACGCTGCTTAATTTTTTCAGCCACCGATGCTGGAACAAGCTCATAACGACCTTCAATTCTCGCGAGACCTAGCTTACCTTTTATGATCTGCTGCTTCATTTCCGCATTAACATGAATACGCTTAACTTTTTTATCATGTTCGAAGTTATAAACAATTTCACATGATTCGTCACGTTTGACCAGATTATCCAGTATCAGTTGATTTATTTCTGCAGAAAGCGCCTTGGCTTTTGCCTGAGCCTGCTTTCGTTGATTCAGTTCGCGATCACGCTGTGTTTTGGCATCTGCAATCTGCTTAGCCTTAATAGCTGCCTCGTCTACAACCTTATTTTTTTGATTTCGCTGCTGTTTTTTCTTCTTGTTTTTATCTGTATTGGCTTTTTGCACTTGCTGCTTACTTACCAAACCTGCTTTTAGCAACTGGTCTTGAAATGGGTTGTTCATTCTAAAACTCTCGATCCTTACTCATTGGCTATCAATAACTATATTCACTTCTTAATAAATACAGCAAGATTTTAAACAAAAATGCCCTGTACTTATACAAATTAACTAAGAGCTTTTAAATGTTCTTTTTTAATAACTCGCCTAAAAGAACTGATAAAGCACCTTAAGACACTGATATTATTGTGTTTTATCTAAAACACAGCGCAATTAAGACGGTCGATATTTAGTCTGAACACCGTCTATAAACTTACGTAAAATCTGATCTTTACACTTACGGAAGTGCTTATGATCAGGTTTACGGAAAAAAGCACTTAATTCATGTTTACTTATTTCTGTATCAGATAAGGCTAAGATTTCTAATATATCTTCCGCCTTAAGATCAAGTGCGATTTTTAGCTTTCTTAAAATGATATTGTTGTTTACACGTTTCTCTGGCTCAGACTGAGCTCCTTCTCTTTTACCTCGTCGATCATTTATTAGGCCATTCAAATAAATAGCTAAATCAATATCTGCAAGCTCTTCAAAATCGGGATCATCATCTTTTTTCAGCCAATTACTCACTTGCTCTCTTGTAACCTCATGATCTGCCATGCCAAATATGGCAATCATCTTTGCATCATTAAAATCAAAGGCATAGCGAATACGGCGCAATATATCATTCTTGGTCACATTTTTTCCTCATACTCTGCAGGTAGTCAATTTTGCTAGTGCAATTATAAGCTTAATCAATTCAAATTACATGGATAATGAAAAACCTATAACATAATGAATTGCCGTATTTTCAGCTATATATTTTAAAAAACTAGAAAAATTCGCAGACAGACTAAAATATATCCATTTATAATTACTTAACGCGTTGAAGTAATGGATTTTGCTTATAAAATAACTGCAGTTCTTTATAAACATCATGACAGTGCAAGTTCAACTTCCCCGGAGCAGTAAAAAAATACTCGCTGGCAACTGCAAAAAATTCGGCCGGTGATGTAGCCGCATAAGCATCAATATACGGCTTATGGTGATGTTGTATTCTTTCATTTAATACTAAATACGCCTTCGAAAAAATATCCTGCCATTCTTTTGCGCTCATTTCTGATGAAATTGGTGGAACGCCATTAGCCGATTGATTCAACATATCTATCTTATGTACAAACTCATGGATAATAACGTTATGCCCTAAACCTTCTCTCTGACTGTCTTTTACTACTTCATCCCAAGAAATAATAACCGGCCCACGTAACCAGGACTCACCTGAAAGTAGTCTCCGCACATGATGCACAACTCCTGCCGCATCCTGTTCATCTCGCTCAACCCAAAAAGCAGTAGGATATACGCTCACCTGAGAAAATCCTGAATAATAATTTATACCCAGCTTTAGTATTGGCACACTAGCTTGTGCCGCAATAATAAGCTTCATTTCAAACGTAAGCTTTAAACCTTGCACACCTACAAATTTTTTATGCTGCAATAACATAGCCACAAGCAATCTCAAACGCGCCTTCTCTACAGCTGATAAAAAACGAATACAGGATAATCGCCTAACATCTTCCCATTGAGAAAAACTTATAGTATTTTTTCTCCAGGCACGCAGCACACGCCAATTATCAATTTTACGCCATATATTCATGATAAATTTTTTACGTATAAATGTTTCATAAAAATACAACCTAAACCAGTATATATACTAATAGCTAATGTTATTTTTTTATTATACATTAATCTCCAGCGACTAAATTCACATACAAGAAAAGCGTTCTGATAAAATCATTGTTTTCATGCTTGCAAAACTGTTCATAACGGTTGTTTTAAAGCTATAATTTACCATGTTAAATTTAATAGACACTATTCTACTATCATGAAAAAAATTGATAATGACAAACTAGATCGAGTCGTTGCACAAGCCCGCAAAGATGCAGAAACTCGTGGACATGGATATCGAGCAAAGGCCTTAAAATTATATCCACACATCTGTGGGCGTTGTTGCCGTGAATTTGATCGCAGCAACCTGCACGAACTAACTGTACATCATATTAATCACGACCATGATGACAATCCGGAAGATGGTAGCAACTGGGAGCTGCTCTGTCTGTATTGCCATGATAATGAACATCAACGCTATGAAGAACAATTGGCCGAGCATGGCATCACCATGGGCAAGACCGAACAACAAGAAGCAACGAATAACCCATTTGCTAATTTGAAAGATTTATTGAACAAATAACCACAGGGCATTACCTATGAGCAATACCCTGCAACTAATTATTTATATCTAGTTGGACGGATATTTGTTATTTGCTAACAGGCAGGATGTAGCTAGGACACACGATTCCTCTGGCTGCACTTAATATAGCAGCATTTTACCCAGTCGTTTTCTGAATGTGAAAAAGCCTTACCGAGCCTTCTAGTACCCGTAAATAGTTATCGCAATTACCCCCTTGCTGAAAAAACTCGTACCAGCCTATATAGCAACCTCTCTAACCTACCAATAACACTCTATACGGCCTGATCTTGAATTTTACTGCAGCATGAAAAAATTGTTAGAAACTTATAACCCATTATTCGTTAAACAATAAATTAATTTCACATCGCCCGTGTGAACTATTGATTCTCTAAACACTATCAATTCACTGTTCATCACTATAAAAAAATTAGAATCTCCTGATAAAATAAGGTTATTTCCCAACGCCCTCTGAATAAGCTTTAATATAAATACCCTAATCATTTCATAGTTTCTATTATTTGGAGGTGTATCATGCACAATATGTCACCCAGACTTATACAGCAGCTACAAAAACACCAGCTTGCCTACGAAACCATACATCACCCTTACTCAATTACTAGCTTAAACACCGCACATGCCTCACATATACCGGCTCAAAAACTGGTTAAACCGGTGATACTGCACGATCAGCAGGGTTATCTGATGGCACTGGTTCCCTCAAATACTTATGTATATTTAAACGAACTCAATACGATACTCAACAGGCAAATGACACTCGCTAGTGAAGCCGAAGTTAGCGCACTATTTAGCGACTGTGACTTTGGTGCCATACCACCTGTAGGAGATGCCTATGATATGAAAACGATTGTAGATAACAGACTCAGCGAATGTGCTGATGTATATATGGAAGCAGGCAACCATACCGACGTTTTGCATTTAAGTGGCGAGGCATTTCAATCTTTAACAAGAAATATGCAACATGCGGATATTACCGTTCACTAAAAATGCAGTGCAATTAAAAAGGCACTACATAAAATGCAGTGCCTTTTTAATGAATAATTTTAAATCTCATTCATATCTAAATTTTTAAATTAGTGTTTTAGATCTTGCTCTTTCGAATTTTCATAAAAATGCATGCTTGTCCCCATACTCCCATCATCATAAATAATTTCTTGTTCTGACAGGCTTTTCAAAAACACTTTCACAGAATCCCATGTGCACAATACTTCACGCTCATCATTCAGTGCAACAATCTCACCGGTATCAGTATTAATACAAAACAGGTCATGCCAATCACCATAAAAAGGGATTAAAGCTTTATCAACCTCCCATTCCTGCCTCTGCTCTAATCCATTCTGAATATCCTCCCATGACCAGAACGGCATGGTAAGTGATTCAAGCTCGCAGTTAAAATAGATAGATGCATATACTTTATTTAGGCCTTCTACCTGCTTAAGAAAGTCAGTATAATTTTTCATGATTTTTATATATTCAATTGAAATTAATTAATTTTCAAGCTTTGCAGCACTGCTAGCTAATCAGTCACATTTACTGGCAAGCCAACCACTACCCTTCTCTCTATCTTGAAACACCAGGAACTCCCAACACAAGCTACTAAAAAAGAACATGAATTTATTTGCCAATTCGCCGTTTGAACAGGCAACTACAGCATTTTCAATACTACGATTAGATAATGCAGCTGCTTTATGCAACTTTACTATTATAGCCGCCTCAGCCTTGCTTAGATCAACGGAATCGATATCGAGAAAGTCGACTAATTTATACTTTATTTCAACAAAACGTGGATCACCATAAATAAGCTGGCTAACCTCAATAATTTCACTACCCGAAATATCGCCATAATATTTCCAGTAAACCCCATTATCTCCCCACTCTACTTCGTACACTATACATAACACCTTTCATATAAGCTGCCCTGCTAGTAATTATTCATGTCAAATGATTGTAGTATGTTGGATAAATTAGTAAATCACCCATTAGAGTGGATATACGTGATTATGGCAATTTAGATCTAATATTCAAGAGACTCACAAAAGCATGCTACAACTTCGCCTATTAGGCATTAAAGAAAACACATACTTAGTTTTTAAATTACTTATTTTATGATAAGACAAAAATTAGGCCAAATAATTAAATGATATATTAGCTATTCTTCAACTTCCGAACTATTCCGCGTAATTTTTTCGGCAGCACGCCCGTCTACTTCTAGCTTCTCTCTATCCGCCTTCGAGATATATCGTTTCCCTTTCGGACGAGTATCTAGCTTTGCTCGCGCACGTTTCAGACGTTTTTTAAATAAATTTTCAATCTTCTTTTTTCGATTCATATATTCCCTATTTTATTAGAAAAAATAATATTGATATGCTAAGTTTAATTCAGAAAACTTAAGAGCTGCCTGTTCCTCTCGCTTAAAGCTTAGTTTAATTGAGTGATTCTGTGATAAAGCAAAATTCTGACTATATATTGCTCTGTGACGAAATTCATCATTTAAAAACTCTTCACCACTAAGTTCTAATCTTACGGTACTCGCATCAAAGTGATACAATGCCCCTGCATTCATACCAATAGCGAATTCCACAGTTCGTTCAAACTCTCTATTTCTTTCTAATCTACCAATTAATAAACCATACACTAAAGCATCATTAACTGGTTCGTACGATACACCGGCACCGCCAGTAACATGTGCAACTAATATATTTTTCCCATTGCTTAACTGACGTTCCAAACCCGTGTATATTTTCCATGAAAGTGGATCAAATAAAGCACTTCGAGGTGTTAAAGAAAAAATATCCACCACATCAAAACGTTGTAACTTAAGTGATTCATCTTCAAATGATCTCAGATTAATATTTCCCATATTAATTTGTGCACCTTGCAGGAATCCTTCTAAATTATCCTCCAAGCTATGAAATGCAAAACGAATTCCCAGCTCAACATAATCACGCTCATCTTCGCGACCAACACTAATATTTGCACGCTTACTTAAGTGCCCATTTTCAGGACGAGATGGTAGCGGCACTGCTGTAGTTACATCTTCAGCCGTAGACTTACTTAAAGCCGACAGCAACTTAAAGCTAGTAGTAACAGAAGACTCATCACGTGATTCCCCGGTTTTTTTATAACGCAAGTACTTATATGCCGTGGCCATTATTTTTCGCTGCTCTATTTCTGATATTTGTTTAAATTCGTCTGTATCTAATACTGAAGCATCATTCGATAAGCTTTGGATATAAAGCCTATGTTCAGATTTAATTTGCTTAAGTAAGTTTTCTAACACGGTTACCTGTGATGGCCTATATTGGCTATCCACAATTAAATCTGCTCTTTTTATTGAGCGAATTGTGTCAATCGGTATTACTGATGCACCATACTCACTGGTTAAATCTATACCGGGACGTCCTACTTCTAATAATTCTAATAGCCTATATGAACAATTCTCATCAAAAAAATAATAATCAAATTCTATTTCTTTCAATTCCCAAAGATGTTCAACCATACGATTAGTTTCTTCAGGGCTAAGGTTTAGTGGATATTCCCAGATATCTCTTTTCTCTTTTTGGTTATATTCTTGTATTTTTCTAAAATAAGGTTCAACTATAAAAAAACCAGGATAGCCACCGGACAACCCTTTAAATGCATAGAACAAAGAATTATCACCACTCCTTACATTCGCCCCAAAGTTAACGCCCATAGATAACCAGTCCGAGCTATTCTCTTCTTCAGATTTATCAAGCCTTAGCAGCGTATGTCCAAACATAGAGGAAGGGCTATTCAAATGATATGCAGGGAAGATTAATGTGACTTTATGAGAAGGCACAATGTCACGCCATTCTTTATAGTCTGTACACTGAACTTTTGGTAATTGCGAAAGCTCGCCCTGCAATTGTTTTTGTAACCAGTTAAGTCGAGCGACAAACTTGCATTGAGGATGCTGATTACCCGTCTCGCTTTCTGTGTAAAAAGCTGAAATCGTTTCCAGTAATTCAGATTTAGGGTTTACCTTTCCATCTTTCGCATTAAAAAACCTGGAGTCATCAACTTCACTTACATATCTATTATCAAACCACCCTTTCTTTTCATAATGAAGTAGATTATGCCAATGAATATGTTCCCAAAGTTTTTTATCTTCAACCTGCTTATAAATATAATTAATAGTAGACTTTGAATCAGCAACAACTACTTCTCCTGAGAACAATAAAAAAAGGAGAATTAAAAAATTTAAAAGAGTGAAGTTTCGAACACTGCCAGGCTTGAACATTAAATGCCCTTAATAAAAATATAATATATTTAGAAATAAAAACGAAGACTTACCACATTAAATACTGGGCAGAATAAGATTATTGCTACAATAAAAGATTAAGGCCCCACATTGTGAAATGAGAGGCCTTAATTTTCAAACGTGAATAGTGATTAGCTCACATATTTAGAAAGCCTTGCATCTGCTTTCATAACTTCTTCTAAAGAAGACAATACTTCTTCAGCCGTTACTTTTTCGTTTGAGAAGATTATTGAAAAGTTTTCGTGTGTTACTTTAGCAAACGTATCACGATCTTCTTTTGCTACACCCATCATTACAGCAACAGCATTAAGTGCTTCGCCCTGACCCATAGCAACATCATGAGAAAATTCATCCATAATAGAGCCTAACATTGACTTACCGCCATACGTTAATGACCCACTCATAGAGCAACCATTAGTACCGGACGTCATACCGAATGTTTTATTTCCTGATGTACCATTCGTTGTTGTTGCTAAAAAGTGAACAGGACCTGAATCACCTTCGAACAACATATTACCCCAACCACAACCAGGGCCACCTGGTGCAACTGCAAATACACTAGAAGATGCTGTTAATAGAATTGCGCCAGTTAATAATTTTTTCATACTGTTCTCCATTTCGATAAAATTTCATTATCAAATTAGTTTATTATTGTTTAGATACTGCGCCCTAATATTAACAGTATAAAATGAGTATGCAACATTACATTTGCACATAAAAATCTATGCCTAGCATAGCTTAACTACATATAAATACCTCAGTTTGAGATATGATTATAGGCTCAAACCAACACTAAACATTAGAATATTCCTATATTTAAATTCTGTCATGAAAAAACACTTTTTTTCTATCACTATTATTCTACCTCTGTATTTTTCCATTACAGGGTGTACTCACATTTTTTTTCAACCCTCTAAAACGTTACTAGTTGATCCGGCTCAATTTAACATTGAATATGAGAACATTTATTTTAAAAGTACTGACAATTTATCATTGCACGGCTGGTGGTTCCCTGCACAACAAGAATCTAAAGCACTTATTCTCTTTCTGCACGGCAATGCCCAAAATATCAGCACACACTCTTCTGCTGTTCACTGGTTAACAAAGCATCAATTCGACGTTTTTATTTTTGACTATCGAGGCTACGGTCTGTCCGAGGGAAGTCCTCAACTCGGAATGATTATGCTAGATATTGCTAAAGCATTACAATATAGCAACGATCGCCTATCGGCAGATAAACAACTGTTTGTGATTGGTCAAAGCTTAGGCGCTAGCATGGGAATTTATAGTATTGCGAAATATCCAGATGGTATTGATGGCGCAGTTTTTATATCTCCCTTTAGTGATTATAGATGCATTGCTCAACATGCTCTTTCAGGCAATAAGTTGACCTGGGCATTTCAATGGCCCTTGTCGTTGTTGATCAATAACGACTATCGCCCATTAAACTATGTTCAACAATTACCTAGTATTCCTCTTCTATATTTATACAGTAATGATGACCATGTAATACCGCCTGAACAGGTAAAGACACTATTCCATAAAAGCAATCACCCTAAATACATCGAGCCCTTAGAAGGCAATCACAATACGTTGTTTGAATTTGATGCTAATAAAGAAATAATACTTAAGTACTTAAAAAAGTGGCTTCATCAATAATCAATAATCAATAATCAATAATCAATAATCAATAATCAATAATCAATATTATCAACTTCTAATATTGTCTATTTTATTAAGTTAGAGCAATTAGAGTGGAATAAATCTATCTACAAAATAGAGATAAAATATTCTACTTTGTGGCTTTTATAATTTAAGCGCCATATAAAAAACAAGGGGTATCATTATAATGCCCCTTGTATATCCCTGGCTAGACTACGATTATTATGCAGCCTTTTCTTCAACCCTCGTATTCATTAATAAATAATCAAATGCTGCCAGTGACGCTTTGGCTCCTTCTCCCATTGCAATCACAATTTGCTTATACGGCACTGTTGTAACATCACCGCAGGCAAATATTCCTGCTTCACTCGTCTGACCTTTTTCATCAATTATTATTTCACCATATTGACTCAGCTCGATTACATCTTTCATAAAGCCACTATTTGGTATTAAGCCAATTTGAATGAAAACACCATTTAGCTCTTCAATAGCAGTTTCTTTTGTTTCTCTGTTCTGATATTCAATACCCGTTACCTTTCCATTATTTGCAACAATTTCTTTAGTGATAACATTTTTCAATATAGTAATATTTTCACGAGACTCTGCCTGTTCCACTAATATTTTGTCAGCTTTTAAATCAGGTAAAAATTCAAACACTGTCACTGACTTAACAATTCCTGCAAGATCAAGCGCTGCCTCAATACCTGAGTTACCACCGCCAACGACAGCTACATCTTTACCCTTAAAGAAAGGTCCATCGCAATGCGGGCAATAGGCCACACCGTTACCGATATTTTCTTTCTCGCCGGGTACACCAAGCTCTCGCCATTTAGCTCCGGTTGCTATAATCAGAGTTTTACTTTTAATCTTCTCACCAGAAGAAAGATAAATAGTTTTAATATCACCTTTCTCAACTTTTTCTACTCGAAAATGCTCTTTAAGGGTAATGTCATATTCATTCATATGCGCTTGCAAAGCACCAGATAATTCAGGACCTGTGGTTTTGCTGACTGATATTAAATTTTCTATCCCCATAGTATCTTTAACTTGCCCACCAAAACGATCAGCGATCATTGTTACCTTAAGTCCTTTACGTGCAGCATATATTGCTGCTGAAACACCCGCTGGCCCACCACCTATTACCGTTACATCCTGTACGGGTAACTCTTCCTTGTTATCAGTTTGCGTAATAGCAGGATACTTCTGAATTAATTTATCCAACAACTGCGCTGTATCTACCTTACCATTCGCAAACACTTCACCATTTAGAAATACTGTTGGTACACCCTGGATATCATTTTTTTCAATTAACTCAGGATATACTCCACCATCAATTGTCTCGGATGAAATATTTGGATTAATAGTTGCGAACTGATTTACAGCCTGTACAACATCCGGGCAGTTATGACAGCTTAAGCTCATATATACTTCGAACTTCAATTCCTGCTGCACATTAGCAACTATTGTTTTTAAATTCTCATCTAACTTTAAGGCTGTACCTGACGAATGTAAGACTGCTAGCACTAATGAGTTGAATTCATGCCCACTGGGTATACCTGAAAATTTAATCCCATTTGGCTTGCCGTCAACTTCAAGCATAAAACTTACTGGGCTTCTTAGCTGACCCGTTGTATCACGCTCTTCAACATTAATTCTGTTTGATACTTTGGCAAAGTCCCTTAGGAAAGTAAGCAACTCTGCACGCTTATTATGCTCACCGGTTTGCACAACAAATGTCACATCATTCTGCATATTAGCTGTATAACCCATCAAAGCTTCTTTAATTTCTCTTGTTAACATGCTCCACCTCTTTCCTAAAAAACTTTAAAAATTTATTTTGATATTAATTGATGGGTAAGCTCACCTTACCCATCAAATTATTACTTTCTATCAGTTTAGATTTTTCCAACTAAATCCAGGCTAGGTGTTAGCGTTTCTGCACCTTCTTCCCAGGCAGCTGGACACACTTCGCCATCATGATTAGCAACATACTGAGCAGCTTTCACTTTACGAACCATATCTTTAGCTGAACGACCTATTCCTAAATCATGTACTTCAGATACCTTAATAACGCCATCTGGATTTGCCAGGAATGTACCTCGCAATGCTAGAGCATCTTCCTCGATCATCACGTTAAATCCACGTGTAATAGCACCGGTTGGATCACCAATCATTGGGTAGGTAATCTTGCCAATTGCATCACTAGTGTCATGCCATGCCTTATGTACAAAGTGTGTATCTGTAGATACCGAATACACCTCTACTCCCAGGCCTTGTAACTCTCCGTAAAAGCTCTGCATATCTTCTAATTCAGTTGGACATACGAAGGTGAAATCAGCAGGGTAAAACAGAAATATTGACCATTTACCTTTTACATCATCAGATGTAATGGTTTTGAACTCACCATTATGAAATGCTTCTGCTTTGAATTCTGGGATTGATTTGTTAATCATAGACATTGTGTAATTCCTCTTAATTAATATTGGGTTTTAAATATTTCTGCTGACCTGTGTTTCAGCGTTGAAATGAATATTAACGGACTTGATAAATCTATTAAATCAAATATAATCTATAATATAATTCTATTTTTTAGAACATTAAAATATGATCTCACTTAAGCAAATCAATTACATTCTGGCAGTAGAGGAAACTCTGCACTTCAAGAAGGCCGCCGAGATGTGCTCTGTCTCTCAATCGGCACTTAGTACTGCAATCTCTGAAATGGAAAAACAGCTTGGATTTCAAGTGTTTGAGCGAGATAACAAAAAAGTACTAATTACCTCTGTGGGAGAAGAATGTCTGCAGAAAGCACATAGCATCAAACTGCAAATGGATGATCTGTATCAACTGGGCCAGGCACTGAAAGCCCCTTTGAGCTACCCAATGTCGATTGGCAGCATCCCTACTATTGGCCCCTATTTTTTTCCTAAAGTGTTACCTGGTGTACGTAATCAATACCCAGACTTTCAGTTACGTATCATAGAAGAGCAATCTCATGTGCTGGTACAGAAAGTTAAAACCGGAGAACTTGACGCTGCCATTCTAGCCTTACCATACGACATTGATGGCCTACTTTCATTTGAGTTCTGGGAAGAAGACTTTTACTGGGTTACTCACTGCGATGATCCATTAATACATGGCCCAGAGATTAGCAGTGCTGAATTACAGCACACACGCCTAATGCTATTGAAAGACGGGCATTGCTTAAAAGATCATGCCCTTGCTGCCTGCAAACTACCCTCCAGTAAAACTGACCAATCATTGGCGTCAACGAGCTTGAATATGCTTGTACAAATGGTTGCCGGTAAAATGGGCAGCACATTAGTACCTGAAATGGCACTTGACCAGCTGGTAATGGGTAATTCAGAATTAGAAACAAGCCACTTAAGCGAACCTGGCCCGCATAGAAAAATTGCTTTTATTACTCGACCTAACTATGCCGGCGTTAAAAACATCGAACTATTAATGCAGCTATTTCGCCAGAAACTCAAACATAAGAGTACATAGTTAAATATAAATGATTTAATAATAACTAAGTCAAACCTGGTAATACTTGCTTCCACAAAGCAGCTTCACTCTTACATCTTTATTCAGTTACAATCTCTCTGAAAGGCTGGAAGTACTAATACGTTCTAGAGCTTCCAACCTATTCGTAAATATATTTTCTTCAGGTATTTTTTTAAGAACACCAAGTTTATCAAGACGATCTAATGCTTGTTCTTTGGTAGTAACAATATAAACAGAACCCCCATCATTAATCATTTCAAGAATAGCCTCTTCAAGCGCTAATGACGCAGAAACACCAAGATGGCCAACATCTGCAACATCAACAATAAGAGAATGACAGCCACCAAATTGTGAATTTTTACGGGTAATTGCTCTAGAGCTACCAAAGATCATTGTTCCACGTAAGTGCAATAACATGATCTTACCTTTAGCTTCTCTTAATATTTCTTTTTCACGTTCTAATAATTCTAATTCTGTATTATCAGGATCAGTTATCGCTTTAACATCACTTGCATGTAATTCAGATAGCTTTGTAATGGTCATAACATTGGCAACAAATAAACCAATGCCTACCGCTGCAATTAGATCCACAAATACTGTTAGCAATATTACGCCATATGTTATTAATGCACCCTTACCTGAAATACTATGAGCTCGTTTTAGGAAACTCCAGTCAATAATATCAATACCCACTTTTAACGCGATGCCCGCCAACACTGCCAATGGTATCACCGACGTTAAATCAGCCGCCCACATTATCACAATTAATAATATCCCTGCCCTCACAAGACCAGATAAAGCTGATCTTGCTCCCGCCTGTATACTCACAACTGTTCCCATAGTCGCACCTGCACCAGGTAAGCCACCAAACAATCCAGACATGATATTACCAATACCCTGACCTATTAATTCCTTATCTGAGTTATGACGTTTACGCGTTATGCTGTCGGCAACAACAGAAGTAAGCAAGGCATCAATACATCCCAGCATACCTAATACAACCGCATCTATTAACATTATTTGCCATTGATCACTACTAAACATAGGTAACTGGAGATCAGGCAAACCTGTAGGTATTTCACCAATACGTCGTACATCTGTATCACTTAAAAAAATAACGGACAATACGGTACAGGCTACTAATGCAACTAATGGTGGTGGAAGATGTTGTTTAAGTTTTTTGGGGATTAGAAAAAGAATTGCGATTGTTAATGCAGCTAAAACTGTTTCACTGGTTTGCATACCAGCAATTAGTACTGGTAAATTTTGTAGTACTGCAATAACACCACCACTTGGTGCAGGCTGCCCGAGTAAAGGCCCTATTTGTAAGATAATTAAAATAATACCAATGCCAGACATAAATCCAGATACAACGGTATAAGGCATTAAGGTTACATATTTACCTAATTTCATTATGCCAAATAAAATTTGAAACATACCTGCCAGAATTACAACGGTAAAAGCCATTGCCATTCCATTCGTAGGATCTGATGCGATAAGCTTTGCGATAACGGCTGTAAATACAACCGTCATGGGTCCAGTTGGTTCAGAAATTAATGTAGGCGAGCCACCAAACAGAGCAGCGAATAAACCAACAAGGATTGCACCATATAAACCAGCCTCAGCACCAGCACCCGATGCAACACCAAAAGCTAATGCCATAGGTAATGCAATAACTGCCGCTGTTACACCACCATAAATATCACCGCTTTTATGTCTTAAGTTTACTTCATTGAACACTTGCATAGCATGTGTAACCTCTATAAATAACAATTACTCTGATAATGCCAAAAGCAAATGTTTAAAAAGTTTAAGTTTGAGCAAAGCAAATCGCTCATTAATATTTTATAATTCAAAGCACTATAATAAGTCATGAATAGTGGGTTTATTTATTAACTATTTTGACTATTTTTATTTTTTTATTGCTTTTTTCTTGCTAGTCTTTTTTATACTAGTCTTTTTATTATTAGAAACAGTTTTTTGATTTTCCTTAAAAACACTTTCCAATTTAGGCCACATTTTTAGCATGCGCTCTCTAATTTTTGATTCGGAGCTAATAACAAAATCTAGAAATGTTTGGGCTACCAGTGATAATTCTTTTCCTTTCGGATAAACAATGTACCAATTCCGTAAGATAGGAAAACCTTCCACATCGAGAATAGCTACAGGTCCATCGATGCCCTCTAGTGACAATGTATGAAGCGATAAAACTGACAAACCTAAACCACCTGCAACCGCATGTTTTATGGCTTCGTTATCTGCTATTTCCATATGAACTCGTGGCGTGACTCCTACAGATTGAAACGATTTAAACATTGCATCACGAATACCTGAGCCTGGTTCACGAATAATTAAAGGCTCTTTTGCAATTTCTTGCAAACTTATATTTTTCTTACCCACAAGCGGATGATCACGCCGCGCCATAATAACAAGTGGATTAGGTGCAAAAGGAATTGACTCATAATCAAAGTCGCCAACAGGTGCCTGCCCCATGATATACAGATCATCTTCGTTAGCGCGTATTCTACGAATAATACTTTCGCGGTTAGTCACTTTTAATGAGAGATCTATACCTGGGTAAAGCTGACTGAATTCACCTAATAAATCTGGGGCCAGGTATTTTGCTGTAGTAATAACACCCATGCGTAAGCGTCCACGTTTTAGACCCTTCATATCAGAAATTTTCATTTCTAAATTTGATAGCGTTTCAAACATACCGCGACAAGACGCATACACTACTTTACCTGCTTCAGTTGGTTCAACATTTCTACCTATATGCTCAAATAATGGCATACCAATAGCTACAGACAATTTTTTTATCTGCATTGAAACCGTAGGCTGAGTAAGAAACAGCTCTTCTGCTGCACGTGTAAAGCTACCCAAACGATAGATAGCTTCAAATACCTGAAACTGACGGAATGTGGCGTAACGAATAAGGTGTTCAGGCATTGCTGACGGAGGTGTATAACTATTGTCACTAGATGTCGACATAAGACTCTCTATTATTCATTTTTAAGTATCGCGCGAGTAATGTACTCTCAAAATGGCTTTCAAATTGCATTCTCACGCCCGAACATCAGTAAACTATTTTCAATTTATTTTTAATTCAAAACAGTAAGTTCTTTAACTCCAAGAGAGAAATAAAATCTCACAACATTGATTACCAGTCTCTCTTGTCAGGGACAGCATACCGCAAATAACATATTAATTACGAGCGATATCGCGCATTAGCATAGATAATAATCTATGCTAATGCGCGATGTTAACAATCTTAAACAATTAGGTAAATAGAATTCTAACCTAATAAAATCGAAAACCAGATACTACAAATTTATGCATGTTTACAGAGCATACCTATTTCTAACACATATATTAATGTCGAAAACTAAAGCAGACCTTCGCCGGAGTATCACTAAAGATCGCCTGTCAATCAAAACCGGACGCTTATTCTATATGTAGCTTAGGATCCATTCGTTCATGAAGTATTCTCACAACCAAAATTGAGTCGAGATACTTTTTATAAAATATGACATGACTTTCATAAGGAAAACGTAAATAGTCTGGCAAGATATCTATTGCGTCATGACCAATATTTGGGTTTTCAGACAATAGCTCAATACATTCTTTTAATGCATTAAAGTAAGACCCGGTTCGTACTTCGCCAAAACCTTTGACTGAATACTCTAGAATCTCTTCAATATCCTTTGCAGCTTCTTCCGTAAGTTGATATTTCACTATTTCTTGGCTTTTACTTCAGTCCAGATATCATCCAGTGTTCGTTTGCTAATCCCACTGCTCTCACCCTTTTTTAAAGCCTTCACAAGTAGCTCTCTCTTCTCTTGGGCGCTCTGATCTTGTCGTATTAAATCCCGCACATAATCGCTTGTATTGCTGTACAACCCAGTTTCTACTTGATCCTCAACCCAATCTTTCATAGGGTCAGGTAATGATATATTCATTGTCGCCATAATAACCACCTCTGGAATAATAATGGCATACCTTGTCAATCTTTGCCATATTGTAATTATGCCCTTTATCTATATAGTCGGGCTAGAATATGGTCAAAGGTCTCATTAGCAGGCACTTAATTTTCTCAAAATGCACTTCTAATAAGTTAGACATGAGTGTTTATCAGAACGCAGGAAGTCCAAGTCTCTATTAAAAGCATCCGTTAAACTGGGGGAAGTTTCATTCTGACACCATTTAATACCTGACCTCATTTATTACCCCATTCAATTTTTAGCGCCATTAAATCATCATTAAATTGTCATCTTAGTGCCACATACTGTAACAAAACCGACATTTGGCACTGTTATGGTTGCACCTATAACTTGTTATAGGACTTATATGATCGATTCAACCCTACTCATCATTGTTGCAATAATCTCACTCCTATTAATTCGTAAGACTTATATTCGGCTACAACTGTCCAGGGCAAAACATCCATCACTTCGCGGACATACAAAACTGTCTCGTCGTGTTGCAAAACAGATTCCGTTTTTTTCCTACGACGAAAAACGATTTTTTAATTCAGATGGTGCACCAGATGATATTAAGCAGAAGCGAATAAGTGCTTTGAATGTATTACGTACTGATTTGCAAAACACCTGCCCAAAAACACTGGAATTTAGTAACTCATTAGAAGACAGCATCTCGGATGTTCGTTTTACATCCGCTTACAAGGTTCCATTTCCATTTCGCGACTATCTATATAAAGAATTAAAACTGGGAAGCATTGCAGAAGCAACAGATGGAGTGAAAATTAAAGACCTGGATGATAACTGGCGTTATGACCTGTCAGGCTCATACGGCGTCAATGTATTTGGCTATAACTTTTATAAAGAATGCATGGAAAAAGGCTTTGAAAAAGTGAAACAGCTGGGACCTGTACTAGGTCCTTACCATCCTTTAATTAAAGAGAATGTAGAAAAGCTTAAAAAAATATCTGGCCTTGATGAAATCTCATTTCATATGTCAGGCACAGAAGCGGTAATGCAGGCAGTGCGTCTGGCACGTTACCATACTGGTCGAACTCATCTGGTCAGGTTATGCGGTGCCTACCACGGCTGGTGGGATGGTGTGCAACCCGGCATCGGTAATCAGCGCAAAACAGATGATGTCTATACCTTAAGTGACATTAGTGAGAATACGCTTCACATACTAAAAACACGTAAAGATATTGCCTGTGTATTAATAAATCCTCTACAAGCTCTACACCCCAACTCAGATGCATCAAGTGATGCAGCCCTGGTAAACAGCGAACGTAAAACCCAGTTCGATCGTAAACGCTATACAGAATGGTTAAAAAAGATACGAGATGTCTGTAGCGACAATAATATTGTCCTTATATTTGATGAAGTATTTACCGGATTTCGTCTTGGTTATCGCGGTGCACAGGAGTATTTCGGTATACAGGCAGACATGGTCACATATGGAAAAACGCTTGGCGGTGGCTTACCTGTTGGAGTGGTCTGTGGCAAGCATGAATTGATGAAACGTTTTAAAGATGATCGTCCAGTTAACATTTCATTCGCACGTGGCACATTTAACTCGCATCCCTATGTTATTGGTTCAATGAATGAGTTTCTAAAGCGTATAGAAGAACCAGAATACCAGAACTTATATCAGCAGATAAATGACACATGGAATAGACGAGTCGCGCAGATAAACAATCGTCTGCAAGAGGAAAACCTGCCGATAAAAATTTCCAATATGCACAGTATATTAACTATTCTGTACACCCTTCCTGGCCGATATAACTGGATGTTTCAGTTTTATTTACGTCGTGAAGGGCTTGAGCTCAGTTGGATCGGCAGCGGCCGCATGATTATGAGTTTTAATTTTACAGATAATGACTTTAATGAAGTGATTGAATGTTTTGTGCGAGCTGCACAAAACATGAAGCATGATGAATGGTGGTGGCAATCGCCCCAGCTCAGCAATAAATCAATTAAACAGCAAATGTTAAAAGACATGTTAATTGCGCGCATACCCTTACTGGATAAATTCATTCAAGCTTCTCCTCATGTGGTTTCGGAAGAGCATTCTAAAGAGGTACATGATCATGGTTAATTTATTTAATAATCCGGCCGTAAGTGATTTTAGAAAATCGCTTAGCACCGAATTCAGCCAATATCTTAGTCAGGAAAAGAAGAAGTATGCAGTAGAAAACTGCTTGAAAATGGATTTACATTGTCATGACTTAAACAGTGATGTACCCGATGAATTATGGGGACGCATATTAGGATTACCAGAAACCTGGCTAAAAACAAAAAAACTGGTCAAACGACTGAAGAAAAATGACTGCGATGTTATTACAGTTACCAATCACAATAATGCTCGCTCCTGCTGGGATTTAAAAGCAAAAGGTCAGGACGTGCTAGTCGCTGCAGAGTTCACCTGCTATTTTCCAGAATATGAACTATTCGTGCATGTACTCACGTATGGGTTTAGTCGCGAACAGGAAAAAGTCCTGAATGCGAAACGACAGAACATCTATGAATTTCTACGTTACACCGCAACACAGGATATCCCGACCATTTTACCCCACCCACTGTATTTCTATACACGCAACGAGAAAATAGATCTAGCGCTGTTTGAAAAAATGGCGGTAATGTTTCAGCGCTTTGAAGTATTAAATGGTCAACGTGATTTATGGCAAAGCGTACTCACGTTAAATTGGGCACAAGACCTGACCGCTGAAAAAATAATTGGCTATGCAAAGAAGCATGATCTTGACCCAGCTGAATTTGCAGTTGATCCTTATCAGCCAAAAATACTTACGGGTGGTTCAGATGATCACATGGGTGTATTTGCTGGTGAGTGTGGCTCATATCTATATATAGAAAACCTGCAGCAACGCCTGCAAACTGAAGAGCCTTCTGCCATGGCACTGGAAGCTATCAGAAAAGGTAATATCGCACCCTTTGGCCACGTATCTGAAAATCAGAAACTAAATATAGCCCTGTTAGACTACTTCTCACAAATTGCCACCAAAATTGAAGACCCGGGGCTGTTGCGCATACTTTTCCATCGGGGCGAAGTCGTTGATAAAGTCTCCTGCTTTATTCTTAGCAACCTGTTACTTGAAATGAAAAAACATAAGAACACTCGAAAGTTCTTTAATTTCATCCATGACGCACTACAGGGTAAGAAGCCCAGTAAACTGATTAAATGGAAAATACCCAAAGATTATAAATTCTGCATTAGCTATCTGGAACAGATTGCGGATAGTAAGAAAAAATCACCGGAAGAATTTGTGGCAACCGTGAATCGTTCTGTTGCTGAAATGTTTACCGAATTAAACAAGCTAATGATTTCACGACTAAAGAAAACATCACTGGTTTCTAAAAAAGGCAAGCTAAAGTCTTTTTCAACTGAAGAGATAACCCGTAAATTCGAGATACCGAGTCAGCTAACGGCATTAATTTATGGCAGTAGTCAGAAGCGCAGTAATATGACAGGTATTAATTTTAATCAATTACTGGATAATCTGTCATTCCCAAGTTTAATCAGTATTATTCTTATGGGTTCAACACTCGCCAGTACTCGCCTACTGTATCAGAATAGACAATTTCTTAATGACTTTTCCGATCATATTGATAAAAACCCACATCACAAACGTGCACTATACCTGACCGATACCCTGAGAGATAAAAATGGAGTATCTAGCTCACTGGCTGGAAAACTACGTGAAATACAGCGCATGGACTACCCTGTTGATTTTCTGATTTGCCATGAAGATGCTCCAGATGAACCTCATTTACATGTCGTGAAACCACTCACCACTTTTACAGCTGCTGAATTTGGTGAACAGGAATTCCGTATTCCTGACCTACTACAAATCGCACGTATTTTTTATGAAGGCGGCTATGATCGAATCGTCTGCTCTACCGAGGGTCCTATGGCCGTGGTGTCATTATTTATCAAGCATATGTTTAATGTTCCTTGCTACTTCTTTATGCATACAGACTGGCTCGATTTTATTAAGCACACAACTGATTTAACGCATCATGAACGTGATCGTATTCGCCGTGCACTTCGCGTTTTTTACAGGCAATACAATGGACTGTTTGTACTTAACACCGATCATAAGAACTGGCTAACAAGCCATGAAATGCAACTTGAGCCGGAAAAAGTATTATTAACCGCTCACCATACACAACCACGTGATCCGTCAGTCACTGCGGTTGACAAAACAACACTGTTTGCAGATGCCACAGAGAATACGCCCATTCTGTTTATTGCCTGTCGCCTAAGCAAGGAAAAAGGTATTTTTGATCTACCCACGATTATTCAGCAGGCAAGACAGTCAATTCCTGATTTGAAAATTGTCATTGCAGGATCAGGCCCTGCAAAAGAAGAATTACAAGGTCAGCTACCTGATGCCCTGTTCCTGGGCTGGGTCGATAAAAAACGCATCGCCGAATTTTATCTGGGACTGGATCTCTTTATATTCCCCTCACGTTTTGACACCTTTGGTAACGTTATACTTGAATCTTTTGTCTATGGTATGCCTGTATTGGCATACAACTGCAAGGGCCCGAAAGATATTATTGAACACAACGCCAATGGTTACCTGGTAGATGATATAGAACAAATGAGTCAGCAGATTGTTGAGTTCTTTAAAACACCTGAGCAGCGTCTACTTATGTCTAGAAATGCTATGCGACGTGCTGATGAATACCAGGCAAAACCAATAATGGATAAATTTATTCAGGACATGGGTCTGGATTTACCGACACCTCCTTCAACTCCACTACAACGTTCCGTGGCCTGATATGACACAGTTAATCCGACATTTAAGCCAGCAGGAACAGCTAAACTTTTTGCTGACTAATCGTATCCCAAGACGATTACTGACACGCTTTATGGGCTGGTACAGTGGCATAGAAAGTTACACACTAACAAGATACAGCATTGCACTATGGAAACTGTTTGCCGACGACCTTGATTTATCTGAAGCCCGGCAACAGAAGTTTCTCAGCCTACGCCAATGTTTTATACGTCAATTAAAAGAGGGTGCAAGGCAAATTGACACAGCTGACGATAGTGTCACCAGTCCCTGCGATGCCATTATTGGTAGCTGTGGAAATATTGATGGCACCACTGTTTTCCAGGCCAAAGGTTTTCCTTATGATATTTCTGATTTAATCCCTGACAAGTCACTGCAGGAAAAATACCGCAATGGCATGTACGTAACACTTCGGCTGAAATCCAGTATGTATCATCGCTTTCATGCCCCAGTGAACTGCGATGTAAAAAAGATTACCTATATTTCGGGCGATACCTGGAATGTTAATCCAGTGGCCTTAAAACGCATTGAAAAACTCTACTGCAAAAATGAACGCGCGGTAGTTGAACTGCATACCGAAAATGATGAAAGCAGCATCACACTGGTGCCTGTTGCTGCAATTCTCGTTGCCAGCATGAAATTTAACTGTCTGAATGAAGCATTAGATTTGAAATACCAGGGTCCGAATATCATTCACTGTGATGAGCATTATAACAAAGGTGATGAGATCGGCTATTTCCAGCATGGCTCAACCATTATTTTATTTGCAACACAGAATTTTAAGTTATGCGACAACATCAAAACGGGTGTACGAGTACAAATGGGACAGGCTGTTTTGAGTCAATTCCCCAAAGTGTTAGATGAAAAAAATTAGCTAATAAACAGCGTTATCAATTTAGCCAGAACTATTTTTAATTAAGCCAGTAATAGCGGAGTTAACTATGAATTTTTTAGAAGAACTGCATCAGCAACGTTGGGATGACCACCGATTTTATCACCATAACCGCGTCAACCAGTTTTTGCATTTATTAAGCGCTTGTTGTTTTTTAGCCAGTTATTTACTGATTTTTACCGACCCTGTTCTGGCAGTAATGGTTGGCTGGCTTCTGGCCATGATACTGCGCCAGATTGGCCATTTTTTCTATGAACCAAAAAGTTATGATCAGGTAAATAATGCCTCACATGAATACAAGGAAAGCGTTAAAGTAGGTTACAATTTGCGTCGAAAAGTTATATTGCTAAGCATCTGGATAGCCGCACCTGCCTTACTCTATTTTTCACCCACATTATTTAACCTGTTCGAAGCACCTCAGGACATAATGGGGTTTGCTTACAACCTTTCTATCATGTGGCTGATTATTGGTGCTGGTGCACTTGTCTTTAGAACGGTACATCTGTTTTTTTTGATGGGTATACAGTCAGGCCTGGTCTGGTTCAGCAAAATATTAACTGACCCATTTCACGACATTAAAATCTATCACAAAGCACCGTATTATATGCTCAAGGGTGATATGTATGATGAAATGACTGACTGGTATAACAAGTCGGTTTATAGCAAGTAGTATAAAGGGCACAAACAATTTATTGGGATGACCTCACGAAGTTGTCAGCCGCTAAGCTTTATGGCTGACTTCTTTTTCTTATATTTGCGCAAGGATTATATTAAGGGCATGGGACATTGAAATACTCACCCATACAGCCACAGTAATTACAGTGTCATCCAGGCTATCTCATCTCTCCTTACAGCCATGCCCGTTGATGTGACTCGGTTGTTGTTTTCTCTCAGTTTGAACGGCTTATACGCTCATTAAAAAAAGCATTAGTAAAAGAGTTTAAACCTTCTTAATTATTCGATCAGCATAAAATTTTATAATTAAACTAAGCTTTCAAATAAATCCACCTTATTAGTTTTTGACTTTTATGAATTTTTTAGCAAAATATTCCTAAAATTTTTAAACTTGTTACAGCATTATTAAGCTATTATTTCATATGGAGAATTTTCCGTTTTATTTGGGGTAGATAATGCTAGCGAATCCGGCCTGTGCAGGCAGCAAAATCGGTGTAAGTGATCAACGTACTTACATTTGGTGGCTGTTTCTCTGTATGATGGCTGTACTTAATATGATCGTTTGGTCCTGGGCTTTATGGATCAAAGCGGATATGAGTGACTTTTCTTTAGCCCACCCGATCTTATCTGGTATTTATGTTTTGGTGTGTGCCTTCCGATCCTTTTATCCCCGAATTGATTTAGAACGTTATTGTTTATTCGATACGCCACTCTCATCCGTAGTGTTAGGAAGGACACTCGCGACTATTGCAGAATTATGTTTCAGTATCCAATGTTCTTTACTGATTTACGACCTAGGCATATTGCTCGACTCAAGCACCATTGTTTACATTGCCTATGCGATTGTTCCAATAATCATCATTGCACAGACTTTTTGTTGGTATGCCGCTTTAACATTAAATCATTTTTGGCATGGTATGGAAGAATTAGCATGGGTTGTGATGATCTCGTTGGCGGCGTTTTGTTTTATGATTGGCTTGACAACACTCGATGGTGTTTACAAAGCTTTAATGACAATTGGCCTATTCAGTTGTGTAGGCAGTGCATATATTATGTTGTTTATCGATATTCCGATGTATTTCTCAAGAAAAGATGAAAGCCAACAATCCGGCATACAATATTTAACCGTAGAAGAAGGTGTTCAAGACGCATTAAGTCGTCGCGTCCAAACCAGTGATTGGAAAGTTTGGAAAAAAGAAGCTTTATGGATTACACCTTATTTTACAGTTGGTGTGTGGTTAAGTATTGGAATGATGCTAATTAATTTAAATAGTGTAATTTAAATTAATTTTTAAATATTCTTAATGGTTTTATCTGTTCAGGCTACGAAATATAAATAAGCCTCTGAATTAGAATTAAAGGGGTCGGCAAATAATAATCATTACTAACTATAAATCTATATTAATAACTACTAACAGTCCGCAATGTGATGGATACCGCCCTTAAAATTAATTTAGTCAGTTATAATTTCTAACAGTCGCTAACCAATCGGAAGCAGACACATAAAGTTGTCATTCGCACAACATTTTCGCGCTAAATAAGATATTCAGTGACTTCGGATTTAACAAAGCTTTCATAGTAGAAACATATTTCTGACATATGAGCTCTATAACTTTAGGTGACTAATTAATGTTAATCACTTTTTCTATCTGGAGTAAAATGAAAATGAAATTAAATCTGCCCAGTCACAAAAGCGCTATCCTTGTTATGGCTATTACTGCAGCACTGTCTGCATCACCCGTTATAGCAAAGAATAAAGATACTGATGATAAGGTATTTAAACGTGTTTCGTCCTTCCCGGTTTATTTGAATACTGACATCAATACTGAAACAGTCGCAGAAATTGTTACCGCCAGCACTGATGGTAATACATTAATTTACACTGATGGTAAAACTGAGAGCCTGGGTTTTGTTGATATTACAGATCCAGAAAATCCGCTACCTGCAGGCATTATAGCCCTTGGCGGTGAGCCCACATCTGTCGCGGTTGCTGGCCAGCATGCTTTGACAGCAATTAATACTTCACCAAGTTTTATTGCGCCCAGTGGCAACTTACAGGTAATTGATATTGTTACTCATGCTCTGGTTACAAAATTTGATCTTGGCGGTCAGCCAGATTCAATTGCTGTTAGCCCCGATGGACGTTATGCAGCGGTTGTTATTGAAAACGAACGCGATGAAGATCTAGGTGATGGCACACCACCGCAGGCACCTGCTGGTTACATGGTGATTGTTGATATGACTGGCACGCCTGCTGAATGGTCATTGCGCAAGATAAGCTTTACCGGCCTCGACGGCATGCGTTTTGCTGATGATCCAGAGCCAGAATTCGTTGATATAAACAGTGACAATATCGCTGTTGTTACGCTACAGGAAAATAATCATATTGCTTTAGTTGATCTTGCAAGTGGCAACATTATTAATCACTTTAGTGCCGGTACAGTAGATCTGCATCAGATTGATACCAGTAAAGATAAACTCATTGAGTTAACCAGCACTTTAACTAATGTTCCCCGTGAGCCTGATGGTGTTACCTGGATATCGAACCGTCAGTTTGTTACTGCAGATGAAGGCGATCTTGATGGTGGCAGTCGTGGGTTTACTGTGTTTAATACAGACGGTAGCGTAGCCTATGCAGCAGGCAACAGTGTGGAGCATACCATTGTAAAACACGGCCATTTTCCTGATAAGCGTGCTGGTAAAAAAGGCAACGAACCTGAAAATGCAGAATTTGCAAAATACGGTAAAAACAAGTTTCTGTTTGTTGGCTCAGAGCGTGCAAGCGTAGCGTTAGCTTATAAACTCAAGGGTAAAAACAAAGCGCCTAAACTGATGCAGGTTTTACCAACGACAGTTAAACCGGAAGGACTATTAGCGATACCTCAACGCAAGCTCTTTATCGTTGCAGGTGAAGAAGACAGCCGTGATGATAAAATTCGCTCAGGCCTGAGCATTTATCAACTGGCCGAAGAAGCAACTTATCCAACTGTGATTTCTAAAAACAGGAAAGATGGAACACCTGTTCCATGGGGTGCGCTATCTGGCCTTGCTATTGACCGTGAAGATGATGAAACGGCTTACACAATTCAGGACAGTTTTTATAATAAAAGCCGTATTCTAAAGTTAGACATTGATGATGTGCCTGCAAAAATCACCAGGGAAATTATACTTAACGACATGATGGGTAAGTTATCTATGGTAGCGCCATCAATGGTCAACGCCGATGCTACGGTGAACCTTGATCCTGAGGGCATCGCTACACGTAAAGATGGCGGTTTTTGGCTAGCTTCAGAAGGCAGAGGCACCGTTGGTAGTAGCGCAAATCCTTTTGAAACATTAAATCTTTTACTTCGCATTAGTAAAAAGGGACACATTAAAGAGGTTATAACATTACCTGCAGCGGTGAATAATCGTCAGGTGAGGTTTGGCTTTGAAGGTGTTGCTACTGTAGATACTGAATCTGCTGAGATTGTTTATGTCGCATTCCAGCGAGAATGGCAGGGTGATGCAGATAATCATGTTCGTATTGGTCGTTACGATACATCAACGGGTGAATGGAGTTTTCTTTATTACCCTATTGAAGCACCATTATCTGTCAATGGTGGCTGGGTTGGCTTATCTGATTTAACCTATCTGGGTAACGATGAATTTCTGGTTATTGAACGCGATAATCAGGGTGGACCAGACGCGGCGATTAAACGTCTGTATAAATTCTCAACTCAAGGTCTGACTCCTGTCGCCGACAATGGCGAAGCGCCTGCCTTTCCACTTGTTAACAAAACACTGGTTCGAGATTTAATGCCCGATTTAAAAGCAACCGGTGGTCTCACGCTAGAAAAAGTTGAAGGCCTGGCTGTAACAGATGATGGCACTGTACTTGTTGTTAATGACAATGATGGTGTGGACGATTCAAATGGTGAAACTCAACTATTACGCTTAGAAGATCTTTTTTAACAGTTAAGCAACATCAGTAGTAAACGGGCCACTTTATGTGGCCCGTTTTTTTTGTAAGGGAGAACCTTAACTGTAGTAATAGATAAGCGTAGTATTTTCAAAATTTAGATGACAGTAGTTTATACAGAGAGCAGATATGAGTTATTCGAAAAATGGTTTCTGACAACAACCGCCTTTGTAATTGGAATGTCAAATCTATGTCCTTATTGAAAACTCATGGTAGCTATATGACTTGATCAATCAACCATACTACCTATGATTGCTATTCTGTTGGACCCGACCTCCATGAATCAAATCTCAAATTCCGCCTTTGGCTATTTCCGGAACCAATATAAGTATTTACTAAATATCGGCTATATGGTGTAAGCAGTATTCTCTAATGACCTCCCTAAATGACCGCTTTGGTCAATGTGCTAGATTATTAATACCTTCTACCAGTTTTCAACTTTAATAGTTAGTTTTCGACTATATTTGTTCGGAATAAATAGAGACTACAAAGGGACAGTGTATTTATACCTGATAAATACACATAAGGATGTGCTAACTACTAATGAATAAATCACTAGCCATCATCAATAACACCATTGACTAAGAATAATCAATGGATTTAATGTTCTTAGTCAGGCCAAATGCGATTTGATGGGAAAGAAACATCCTTAGATTTAGGTGTTGCTTTCTTAGTTTCTTTCTTCTTTTTAGCTGGTGTTTTTTCTTCTGGCTTTACAGCCTCTGGCATAGTAGCTGGCTTTTTATCAGCTTCTTCAATTTTAGTAGCCGTATCTGCCTTAGTCATACGCATTGACTCCATTAATTTTTCTCGTGTTTTATCTTTACTACTCATTGTGCTAACACCTCATCGATAAGCTGTTCAAGTTCCATTGCCGCGTCTTTACCACGACTCTTCATATCAAAAACACTTTTACCTTCCAAAGCACTGGTACGATAAATCGCACG
>Ga0316209_1000970_pt1 | contig 36263 bp, 58 predicted proteins | sample 6monopyrite_MG_FD_204945 | JGI IMG/M metagenome (GOLD analysis project Ga0316209, IMG submission 204945) | Microbial mat bacterial communities from mineral coupon in-situ incubated in ocean water Damariscotta River, Maine, United States -... | ecosystem: Environmental > Aquatic > Marine >...
AGAACACTCGAAGAGAGTTCAGGGAATGCCGGATGAACACATAGTGTTCTGCGGTCAGCGCCTATTTTTCTTTTGAAGCACAGGGAACTGAGATTGTAAATCTCAGCAAGTTTTCGGGTGTCGTTTTGTAGCGCGACAATCATTTTGCGACAAACTGACAATCATTTTGCGACATGATTTTAGTCCCGTTTTACAGTGAGTTTGGATCAAGCTTGACGTAGGTTCAAACGCTCCTTCTCCAACTTCTTTTTATATTCTTCGATTTCTTGGTTTAGGCCAAAAAATATAGCCTTCGCCGCTATTTCGCTGTATTCATTTGAGATGTCTTTAAACCAACCCACCACTGTCGAATACTCACCAACCGACTTCTCATTGGCGACTGTCTGGAAAACACCATGCAGGTATGCTTCTAATGATGGGTTATCAAAAACGGCTTCGTCTAGATCGGGATTAATGCTGATATAGTCCCAATGGATAACCGAGTACTTTGTCTTTTTAACTATATAAATATATGGGATGCTTTTCTCAGTACATTCTCTAAACCATTCGTTCTGAACATCAATATCATTATCATTTTTTAAGACTTCATACATCTTCTGTCCCATAACCAAACCTCCTTTTTAAAAGTATCTATAAAGTTACATTAAACCCACTTTAAAATCACTTCCAACTTCTAATTATTAGTTCTTTCTTGGGTGTCCGGCCTTGGGTGCCTCCTACGGTGTAGGTGATGGGGACAGTCTTCATTCTGAGTCCTTTGAACACTTTCCTGATGTCAGGATGGTCGTTGATGCTGATGATCATCTTGCCTTTGATTGAATGTGCCAGGCTGGCCATCTGTTCATATTGCTCTAGGCCAAATTCGTTGCCGTAGCCTGCTGTCTGCCAGTAGGGTGGATCGAGATAGAACAGGGTGAAGTCTCGGTCATATCGTTTGATGATGTTTTGCCAGTCCAGGTTCTCGATATTTGTGCGGGTCATACGCATGTGAGCCTGGCTTAAATCTTCTTCAATGCGTAACAAATTGAAGCGTGGTGGGCTGGTTGTGGCGGTACCATAGGTTTGGCCATCTACCTTGCCACCGAAGGCCAGCTTCTGCAGGTAATAGAACCGAGCGGCACGTTGGATATCGGTGAGTGTTTCAGGGCGCTTTTCTTGCTCCCAAAGGTAGATTTGGCGACTACTTAAAGCCCATTTAAACTGCCTTACAAACTCTTCTAAATGGTGCTGAATGACTCGATATAAATTAACTAGCTCACCATTGAGATCATTAAGTACTTCGACCTTGCTGGGTGGCTTTTTAAAGAAGATAGCACCCGCTCCGGCGAATGCCTCAACATAGCATTTGTGTTCAGGGAATAATGGCAATATTTTATCTGCCAAGCGTGACTTTCCACCCATCCAGGGTATAAACGGTTTGGTCATTTTGTAAGCCTTTTAATTTACAGTTTATGATAAAGTCACCTTACCGTGATCGCGGTGAAAGGTGCCTTGCTGGCTTACAGTACTCGTTTACTGTTTGCTGGGGCTGGGCTGATGTTAGTGCATCAACCCAGTCGCCCTTTCTTTTTTCTATTAAATGATACCTGCACCAGTTAAAACAGCACGTAATTCTGTTTCATTCGCTGCTGCATCGATGTCAGTTTGAACCAAAGCGTTAGCATCTAAAATAGCGGTCTTCTCTGTTGCTATTTCAGCTTTTCGAGTTGTAGCAGTTGTGACAAAAATTTCTTCTTTATCGAGAGGTGCTAATTTTTTTTCACGCTCAATTCGTCGTAAATCATGTGCGATTAATTTAGCTTTTGGAATATTAAGACCAATAAAACTTTCTTGGTTGCTGTCATCCCACGCTGCTCGAAAAATTTCGTCTTCTGGCTCATCTGTATCGTAAATTTCCCTTAAATTAATAGCATTTTGGGGCACCACTTTTGAGATTAGATCTGCAGTCGTAAAACCCTGATTAATTGCATCGAGAGTTAATGAGTGAACTTTAACAGGAGCATCATCACCAGGAATCGTAAAAACTATTTTTGTTTTTGTCATTTTGTTTACCTAAGTTAGTTTGCATGCACAGAAACATCAACGTACAACATATTTTCTGCGGTTGAAGGTTGTAGTTGTGTTATTATTTGAACGGATGAAACTGTTCTAACGCTGGCTCCCGCACTTCTGGGATCGCCGCCTGCTTTAAGACAAGATGCTAGAGCAGAATAATTTTCATTAGGCATATTTTGGATAAAGGTAATAGTATTAATTCCAACGCCGTCGTTACCTAAACTCAAAACATTAAAACTATCTCGAATTGTATTATTAGTGCCATCATAGCTTATCCATGCATTAGCAGCTCCCGGTTGCCCTGTGATTGCTTTTGACAACAAAGACAAGTCTGTATCATCAGGTACTAACCCTTGGTCAGTTATTACCTTGCGCAGTGATTCACCGACTTTATAAAACCAATGTGGCCCTGGTATGGTTGCTTCCAGGCCTGTACCTGGGTCAGCGGCACGCGGGTAACCATTCGATGGGACACCTGGTGCAGCGGGTGGTGCAGCATCAGCATTGGCGGCATAGTTACGTGGTTCCATAATACTTTCTCCTGTTATAGATATTCAAAAATAACAACACAGTGTGCGGGTGCCATTTTAATAATGGCGCACTCCAATTGTGTTCGTGGTAATTCTTGGCCAAGCGATTCATCCACTGTACTTTCTACTGTAAACGCAATCACTGGCTGGTCAGTTACTGATAACTTAATTGCGAAGCGCCAGTCTTCGCTATACAAAGGCTCATCAACATTGCTGTCGACTGAATGTGATTCGTACTCAGTCGTTGTTGCCGGTGCAAAACCTAGAAGCTCTGCTATACCAATTAGCTCTTGATTACTATCGTTAGATTTTTCGGTAACCTTGGCCGTTAATATCAGCTGACGTTCTGTAATGGTTGCGCCTAAGTAACCACAATCGCCTGGTATTGCATGGGCACGTTCCCAGTCGGGTAACAATTCAACGGCTGAACGTGGGTCTGCTTCATCAATTAAATCAACCGCCCGTGAATCAATGCGTGCAAACTCAGTGGCAATACCTTTTAAGAACTTGCTGTAAAATGAATTATCACGCAGCAACGATGTCCACAACTTACCCCGTGGGTGAAGTTGTTTTAGTTGATGTTGATAATCTTCAACCGTTGGCATTTACAATGCGCTCCAAGTAAAGGTACCAGGCGTTAATAATTCACCGGCGTTTAACGTTATGTTTGTAGCAGGAGAAACCAGAACATGATCTTGTTCATCGGTTGAAGAACTAATAACTTCACGGATATGTGAAATCAACATCATCGCATTACCGCTACCGTCTTCAACTTTAGCTTCGCGTAAAAACAAGGCTTTTATAGCCGACTCAACTGCGGCCTGAACAGCCGCCGTGTTCGGTGAAAGCTGAATGTCAAAGTTTTGTACTACTTCAGTTGGCGCTATCGCACTAAACCCTTTCATACCTGAAGGACGCAGTACATCGATATAGTCTTGCACTGTTTGTACTTCAGCTGCATCGGGAATAAGTGATGCATCATCATCACGCACAAAGAATAAACCCACCGTGCCATAACCCATCCAATTGCTATAAGACCAGGCGCGGGTGACACCGGCCACTTCACGTGCCCACACTTCATATTGATCGTTGTTCGATCCATTTGGGTTTTTAGCAATGCGTTCACGAATGCGCTGGTTAACCTGGCCAAAGGTTTCCTGGTCGGTACCACCAGTTAAGTCACCCGTGGCCACCGTAGCATTAGAGTTAATACCGGCAACCGGTACGGTTAATGTTAACGTCGTGCCTTCGCTGGCATTGGTGTCTTGGCCAGCGCCATCAATCTCAACCGTGGCTGTAACAGCAACCGTGGCCACACCGGCAACAATGGTGGCATCGGCATCGGTGACATAATCAAAACCGGCACGCTGAAGAACACTGCCTGCAGCCAATATTTTTCCATCGGTACCTATTAAGTCAACATTACCCTTAGCCCCCACAGCCGCTTTTCGTCCTTGTTTTAAATATAACGTTGCCTGTTGTTTAATAACGGCTTCATCAGTAGCGTAACCAGGGATTACTTGTTTCGCTAAATACTGAATGTGGCCATGCAAGCCATGTGCAACACCCACCACCGCTTTACTTAATGCAGCTATTAAACTACTACGCAACCAGCCATACGTGCTATTCGTTTCAGTTTCAACATCAGAGCGAAAATACTGTTTTAACTTTGCTATTGTTGGTCTGGTGAATGCCATTTAAGCCGCCTTTAATTCGTATTCAAATAATTCTTCAAACGCACTGCCATCCAGCATCGCCATCACAATCACGATGGCCATCACACCCGAGCGCAACCAATACGTTTCCACGTTGACTTTTGATGCAATGCCATTTTCAATAAACCAACGCAGTGCTTCGGTTGCATACTCTTTGCCGCGGTCTAATGTTTTTTGCGTTTCTTTAGCGCGTTCGAGTAACCACAATCGAGATCCCGTGCTGTCATCTTCATAAGCATCACCCCAATGGCCACGCTTATCATTTGACCCATCGGGTATTTCATCATCATCACGTGCACGTGCGTCAGTAAATAGACTAATCATCACGGCTGTGCGTAATCCGATATCGGCATCCAAGTCATCCTGGCCAACACCAGTGTCGAATTGTTTGTTATCAAAGTTAAGTGCGATATCCATTACAGCACCCACCAAATTAACCAAGCCAAGCCGCTCAAAACAAGGGCTAAAAGAAAGTGTATGCTCCACCAATTTGGATAATATCCATGTGCCTCGTATGCATCCCAAAAACAGAAAACACTGATGAATAAGGGGATTATCATGCTCCAGGTCATTGTGGTACTCCTGTATTCGCCGTGCCAGCAGCCACACCGCCGTGAACGTGTGTACCCAATTCAATACCGCTGGTTGAAACACCTGCAGTACTATCAATTTGTCCAGCCGCATCAATCGTCTGGCCCACTGTTAACTTGCCGGTAATTTCACACTCCGGTGTAGTCATGGTGACTTTTGTGCTGGCAAGAATTTCGACGTTAGGTGCCTTGCTCGTTATCTTATTCATCGCATCAATATAAATATGATTACCACGTTTAAAATGAATCACATCGCCTTCATCGGTGTAGAGTGCCACTTCACCTTTAGCTAAACCTTTTAATCTAAATGACCGGTTGGCCACCGCAATGGCAACAGTATGTGAACGTTGCCCGTTTAACGACGCCGTGAGTACTTCAGAATCATCCGGCGCATGCGCGGTCATGCCATATGCTTCAAAGTGCTCAATATCATCGAGTACTTCATTCTTGAGCAATTCGACTTGTAACATTTGCATGAGTTGGTTTGGATCGATGAGCGTAACAACACCACGCGACACCAACTGGCGAACTTTACGACGCAAAGGTTTTAACACCATGTTAAGCATGCGCCGCATTAGAAACCGTCCTCATCTTCTTCAACCGGTACCGGAATCAAATCCAATGCTTCAGGGGGTAACAATTGCAACTCGGTACGCTGGCCATCTTCATCCATCGTAAAAGTGACATGAACAATCAATAAGTCGGTATCAAGTTCGTTATAAGCATCAACCACTCGCACTAACTTATTAGGTGCCCATAAACCAGTGTCATGTCGCCAACCATTCACGGTATAGGTCTTGGCTTGTGATTCTCCAAAACGAATATTGCGGTCGTACTCTGCAATACGTTTGGCATCGTTCAACGTTAGGTCATCAGGCTCAATGAATATTGTGCGTGCTTTGCGAATATTTTTATCGATGGCCACACCGTCGATATGTGCTGCAACCGAACCAAACCCGTCATCATCACCGGCTGTTTGTCCTGACACAGTATAAGAATAAAACCGATCACGCTTACTGCGCTTAGCGGATCCAGTGAGAATGTTTTCACCCAAAATTAAAGCCGTGCTAATTTTTTCTTTACTGGCACGGGTGATCACTAAGTCGCCTTGTGCGTTGCTGGTTAAATGCACGGCACGATAGGTAGCCAGCTTCGCTAGAAACTCATGATAAGTCTCAGCTACATCACGAATCTTTTCTTTAAATGCTTCACCCACATCTGTTTCAACAATCACCTTAATGCCAAACACCGCACATTCTTTTTTTGCAATGGCCGCTAAATCTAAATTTTTATGTGTTTTTGACATAGTAGAACAATCCACCAGGTCACCCAGCTTAGAACGACCATTCACTGCTAGACTATGGTTTGTCGCATCGTAATTAGTAAGCACATCATCGGTATAACCCGTAATGACTATCTCACCATCAATCTCAACCACGCATGGGCTATCTTCATTCACGGCACGTTTTGTTTTTGAGTTTGCCCACTTATCGGTTAGCTCCAGTTCAAAGGTGTCAGCAAATCGACGCATGCCACGTTGAATTTTAATGCTCTTCCAACCACCATATATTTGACCATCTACTTTTAAGGCTAAATCAGACATCAGATAAAATCTCCAGTGAATGGCCACCCTGAACAAATCCTGCGTGAGGAATATTGTTGCGTGTCACTAATTCACTTTCACGAGTGGCATCACCATAAACCTGATGGGCAACAACCAACGCCGGTAAGGTGGTCAAAGGCGTGTGTTGTTTAATTTTTGGTAGTTGAGCCGAACGAGTGCGTAAGTCTCGAATCACAACAGCACGTAGCTCTGTCAGACTAAAATACATCTCATCAGCAACCGGTGAACCATCAACAATATTTTCTTGCTCAATTTGGTTTTCCAGTGCAGTGGCTAAATCTTGTTGCACACGCAGCGCATCATTACTGGTTGCAAAATTTGTGGTGGTCGCTGTTTTTGCACTCTCACAAATAGCAACGCGCTTTGTCAGTGTCACCAGGGCTTGTTTTGAATTTGCCGCTTGTCGACCTTGCGGTGTGCGGGTTGATGGATAAGCGGGCTCCTCTTTATTGAAAATATTTTTATATAAATTTAAAGCATTACCAGGTTCATCTAGCAAGGTGTGAACACGAGAGAGGGAACCCGCAATGGCACCGCCCATATTAAAGGGAACACGAATTAAACTGGCGATGGGAACGGTAGCCGCACCCGTTACGTTTTCAACGGCACCGAGAATATTATCAAGCTCGCGGGTTAAATCATCCACATACCCTTGCGCCTGACCGAGCACATCAAAGTTTTTCGCAAAATCATTAATGCTATCAGCAATGGACTTATCAGCCTGTTTATTAACTTCACTGACCGTGTCATAGGTGGTGCTTGGATAGCGCGGCTTGGCTTCGGCTTCAACATAGCTCAGCGTGAAGGTGGCCTTGCCATGAGAACGGCTAGACTCACTCATCCGTGCATCAATAATGGAAACCAGCATGCTGCCATATTTTGGGTGCAATAATGTGCCGTCCCCGGGTAACTCAACAGCATCAATTAATTTATCACGTGCTTGCTGCCAGCCATCACCCATCACGGAGATTTGAATCGTGTATTGTCGTGCCTTCTTGCCAAGGTCTTCAACATAAGGCTCATCACGCTGTGGATATTCATGCAACACGTTACGACGGCCAAAAGATAAATCTTCACTGGTCACAATGAACTCAGCATCACGAAACTGTCCAATCACATTACGACTCATGCGAAATTCCTCCAATATGCTACACTGAGGGCATCACGATAATTAAGGATAATGTTATGAAAAAACGGTTGTTGATTTTGTTGTTGTTTCCCACGTTGGCAATGGCCGATGCTGAAAAACGCATGGTTAAATATGAGTGTGAACAAGTTAACCCAAAAGCGGCAAACTTCACGTGTAAAGTGAATGATGGTATTAAGCTTCATATGCTTAAAAAGAAAACGGATTTGACCAATGAACAACAAAAGCGAGCGCAATATGAATGGGATAGAATTACCACAAACATTCTTCATGCTGGTGGTCATGGCTATAAAGTGACCGCAAACTTTTGGCCAAAAAATGCTATTCGAGAATGCCGCAAAGTTCATAAACGAATGAGATATAATTGCACTGATTACTTGATACAAAAAGACGGTAGCTATAAAGAAGCTAAGTAACATCATCTAGGCTCCTCCCACTGCTAAAGCACTGTCCAACTCAATCTCCATGCCTTCGGTCTTAACCTGTTTGGTTTTGACCCTGGCATCTTTGCTTTCAATCTCCAGTTTTACAGTAGCTTCATTTTTATTTAATTCCCGAGCAACAACCTTTCCAAAGTCTTCGGCTAAATTATTATTGTTAGACCTCAAGCCTGCAGAATATTTACTCGTTTTTGAAATGGCAGGTTGTTCATCATCAGCAAACAAACTCTTAATGCCTCGAATCCCATTGCCGACCGTTAATTCTGCTAAGTCGTTAAATATATCAATAGTAAATCTTTTAACGACAGCACCCAGTGCATGATCGATTGCTTTGGCATTTGTCCAAGCATCGGTTTTTTGAAATTGATCCATTGCATTAGCGAGGTCTTTTGTTGGTTTACTAACCAGGCTATCAATCATTTCAGACGTTTTATTGCTTACACTTTGCTTTGCTGCTTTTGCAGTGCTGGCATTGATACGTGCATTTTTTTCAATCAAACTACCATCTGCTGTTGTTGCAGCTAATTCACGAAGACGTTCTTCACCGCGTGGCTTTGAATAACCCTGAAAAACTTTTACGCCTGACTCGCCAAACAACTTGCCTAGCTTCCCAAAGTCACCGCCTGCGGCTTTATATATTTCAGGTATTAAGTCTGGGAGTCGACGAAGTAAAATACTATTTGGTTTCCTTGTTTCAATCCCTGCGCCACTCAATATTTTTTGAACTTCTTTTTTATTCAATGCAGAGACAAGTGATTTTATTGCTTCAGCAGCTTCGTCAGCAGACTTAACCGCATCAATCGTAATTTGTGCAACTGCACCGGCATCCCTTAATGTTTCAGCACTTGAACCAACGCTTGCGGTTACCGGTGAATACAAACCTTTCCCTGTTTTAGCGATTTCACGCAGAGGAACTGAGCCGGTAAGACTTTGCTTGTACTGTATGCCAAGAAATTCTTGTACCTGGGAAACTTCTGTTAATCCATTTTTAAATGCAATGGCAATCATTGCGCCAGCATCTTCACCTGCAGCTCCCGTCGCACGTATAAACTGCGCCAAGTTACGCAAGTTTTTCTGAGCGTTGGTAAAGTCACCCGTTTGAGCAATGATTTTATCGAAGCCACCAAGTAAAACGCTTTTATCCAGGCGAATACTTGGATCATTAGCCAGACCAATTAATTCTTTTTTTAGCTTAGCAATTTGTTCTGCTGAAGCCTGACCATCTGTTTGTAGTTGTGTGAGGTTTGCATCGAACTCGATGACTTTATTGGCAGAACGTATTGCGGCGGCAGCGGTTGCTATACCCGCCAGCTTTTTACCCATCGAACCAAAACTGTTGCTTGTCATCGTAGTATTACGACGTAACCCTTTTAGACTTCGGCTGCTATTTTTTGCAAAACGATCAATATATTGTTCGTTGCGTTTTGCTTGACGCCCAAGGTTCCCCTTAAGGTTAACAATAATAGATGTTAGAAGTTCATTCTGCATTTATATAACGCCAATATTTTAATACTTTATAAATTGAAAATTGATGCACATCATTCAAGCTCAAACCCGTGACCGATGAAACATCAATACATTTTCTTTCAAGGTGGGGAAGTATCCCCACTAAGGCTTTCCCTTTTCTGTCTTCTCCTTGAGTCCTTCTTTTACAAAACTTGCCTCATCCAGTGCTTCAGTTTTTTGTTGCAGCAAAAGAAAATCTTCAAGTTGTAAGTTATTTGTAAGCTCTTCCATTGAAAATGGCCCACTTACATCGTCCATACTCACAATCTGTCGACGAAAAATATTGCTGCCATATAAGGACGGGCTTAATACCAACTTGTGTTCAAGTTTCCCATCCGCATCAAGAGCAGAGATTAACTTTTCGGACTCTTCTTCAGCTTCAATTAAGTCAGCCGGGCCATAAGGACGAATGAAAGCATTTTTTAATATGCTTTCACCCATCTTGTAACCGTGCTTTAAAGGTACTTTAATCAGACTCATGCCTTACACCTTATCCAAACGTTCACAGGATAATTTCATTGGTGCTTTACCATTTCCTGCAAATGAAACGGTGTCTGTAGAGAAAGCTTTACGCATCATGTACGTTTGACCTGTGTCTGCTTCAAACATGGCTGTGGCATTGACCAAATTGGTTAACTCAATTGCATCAAAGCTTTTTGTTTGTAATACCGTACACTCCAGCATTGGCGGTTCTTCAGATGCACTGTGGTAAGTAATGCCACCATGCGTTTCTGGTTCGCGCTTATCTCCACCAGGATTGAGTGTTGCCTGGTTCTCGGTGGGTATAACGACGCCGTCAATGCGGATGATTACTTTTCCTGTAATTGCACTCATGATTCTTTATCTCCTGGTCTTTTTGATTAACGACGGAATTCGTTATGAATTGCAGTCACACGCATTTGACCAACCAACTTCGGTGAGTCGTAAATATTTAAACGTGCGGGATCATCAACAGCCACTTCTGCATTTAAGGTTTCTTTGTATCCCGCATAATCTTGCACCCAACCTTTGTCTTCCATTTCGGTATACAAAATGAGTAATTCAACCTTAGCAACTTTGGGTTGCATCACGGGTTGACCAGGTGCGACTCGCATAGAATCTTCAGCTAACTTATGACGTGGATACTTTTGTGCAAACATAGCGCGTTGTTCAAAACGAATACGCTCTAATGTTTCAGGCGTGTTGATATCGAGATAACTATCATCAGAAATCCCCGATGTATTTAATTGATATGTGGTGATTTGTCGCTCAATTTGAACGCTGCCATCACTGCCCACGGTGTAGGTTGCAATTCCATCAAATAATAATTGATTACGTTCAGTATCCGTCCAACGTGTTTCTTTTGTCGGAGCCATAATGCCGGTTAGCTTTAAACGTTGCAGTGGACGCGCAGGATCAATGCTCAAGTACTTCGCACCGATGATCGCATTCACGCTTGCCCAAATATAAGGGGGCTGTGGTGAAGCAGCGTTTATTCCCATGCAGGTCACGTGAGGATTATTGCGACCATTACCAAAGGTACCGGTTGCAGAATGAGTGCCACTAAAAGCAGCAAATGCACGTGCGCCAATTTGCCGCATTGGGCCCCAACGAGAATCAAGCTCGGTTTCTAATACAACCAGATTTGCTGTATCGGTAAATGGCATAACCATCCAGTTGTACCATTCATCACCAATTGCAGCGATGGTGGCTGTGACATCCGGGTTTGTTGTGCCACCGGCCATTGCACCAAACGTCATCACAACACCACCTGGTGTTTTCTCATCGTAATAATTCATACGAAGGTCAATATCGTTTCCAGTTTCACCTTTCCACTTACAAGCAAGGTCAACTTGATTGGTAGTAACACCATTAACAACGGCATTCACGGGCAAGGTGGTGTCTGCTGTAATGGCAGCAGCAATGGCGGTTGCAATCTCATCAGCGGTGTCACCTGAAGCCACACCAACTAAAACTTTTTTACCGGCAATATAAATCGCTAAGGTACCGGCACCGGTCGCATTACCGGTTGCAGTGATGGTTCCTGCAGCAGCTGCACCGGCACCGGCTTCATCTAAAGCGATGGCATAGGTTTCCATAAACTTGTCAGCATTTTTAATCGCTTTAATTTGTTCGGCTAACATTGAGCCTCGGCCAAAGTACTCTTCAGCTTGCTCACCGGTATTAACGCGTGTGGCAATATCAGCCGCAACGGTACCCGCCGCTAAACGTTGACCAATGACCAACACCTTAAAGTTAATGGTCGCATTACCGGCAAGGCGGTTATCAAACTCGACATAGGTACCAGGAATACGCAGAGCGGCTGGGATTTCATTAAATGCAATAGGCATGATTCATTACTCCTGGTTAGTTTTTGATTTTGTTTTTTTAGGGGCTACCGTTTTAACAACATCCCCATCTAGAATGCGACGAAACCAATAGGGATCGCTAGTCACAAACTCACCTTCAACTTTTAAATGACGGTTACGCTCTGGGTTACGCACCAGTACTTTCTCATCGGCAGGCTTTACAAAAATCTTGGCTGGTTGGTTCATAATATAAATTCCTTATTGGTCGAGTGTTACATTGTCTACTGCAGCAGGCTCATCTTCACCTGGTGCCATTGAATGTTCAGCGTGATAGGTTACAAAACCATTAAGCGCGTTTAAGTCCATCGTGTATTCAAATGCAAAATTAGGGATGGTCAACGTGACCGCATGAACACGCGCACCTTTTTTATCTTTTTTAATTGAAAATAAATTATCAATTCGACTGGCTCTTAATGTGCCAACGTCGGTTATGTTTGCGCCATGTAACAAAGGCATAATGACGTTTAAAATATCGTCTGGCCCAAGCACTCGCGCATCATTATTTGGATCGGTAACAACATAAACAACCCAGTTAGCATTAAAGGTGGCATCATTATAATCACCCGCTTCACGTCCACCCACAAAGGCAACATAGATGGCCGGTGTCGTTGTTAACCATCGGTCTAATATTTGGTCAGTTAGTCGACCCGGCAATTCATCAACATCACGCAACTTACCTTTAAGTGCGCTGGCATTGATTAAATTAATAATTTGCTGTGTGGTTGAAATAATCATTAGCCGTTCACCACCGACTGATAAAAGTCATCAACAATATTATTAATTTCATTTTCATCATCGGCATTAATGCCCATAACTGGTCGTGCATCCAACTCAACTGAATGGTTACGGCCTGTCTTTCCACCGTAGTGTTGAATAGCGGCATAGACCATATCTGAACCATGCTCAACACCGGAACCATCGATAAAAACATTGTGAGTATATGAGTCACGCAAATGTCCAAATTCAACAAGTGTTTTCCCACCTTCGTTTAATGCACGTTGGCTAGGTATTAATGCATTACCTTCCCAGTCTTCACCGCTAATAAAACGACGAGCAACCTCGCTATCTAAATAACCACCAATTTCATCAAACATTGGGCGGGTATCAACATCACCAAGACGTGATAAAAATTCACGTGCAGCAATGTCATTAATGCTATGGACTAAACGAACACCCATTAAAATGTTTCCCAATTTGTTTTGCTTTGACCTTGTCCTGCTTTAATCCGGCCTTGTGGTGTTGCGGTACCCGTGTCTTGTTCACCCAGGCTGGCTTTGTTCATTGAGATATCGCGCAACCATGAACGTGCCTGGACAAAACGATTTTCAACTTCTTCAGTGACACGGTCATCGCTTAAACGATGACGGGCAATATCAGCACATACATCAACTAACGAACTACCATCAATCATTGCTTGCGTTAAAGGCAATGTGTATCGAGGGCTGATGTATGAGTTAATAAAATTTGTTGCGCCTGTAATGGCTTTATTTATTTTTACCAATGCCTGGTCTGCAGCTGCGATATCTGCTGCGCTATAAGCAGCACGATCACCAGCCTCAACAGTCAGTCGAAGCAGAACACCATCAACAGCAGCATCATTAGTAGATAATATGGCGACTTCCTTGTCGCCAAATAAATCTAGTAGCTGTAATGCAGTGGCATACATTCAGTTAGCCTTGGCCATCTTTAGCAAGCATTTCCATCCATGCCTGGTTACGTTCATCTGCTTTCACTTTCCAGCCAAGTAACTCGGTAAGCACATTGGCATCTGGTTCATTGCTCTTTGTCCAGTGCGCTTCATCTTTTTTATCTAATCGGCCAATGGCTTCTTTGATAGCAACGATACGATCGGCGAGTTGTTCAGGTGCGTTTGTTAAATTAACAACATTTGTTTTGCCGCTTTCTGGTTCGTCTTCTTTTTCATCGGGAAGACTGATCACAGGCGGGTTTGTATTCAACAAAGGTTCGGCATCTTCATCACTTAATGTAATGCTGTCACCAACTTCATACTGTTTATCCATTAACAAACGGTGATCGACTTGATATTTAACTTTAGAGTTGCTCATGATTGTTTCTCCGGTTATTGGCTCCCTGGTCATGAGGTGCACCTCATGACCAGATCATCACCTTCGCTTCTTTTGGGGTTGATCTTTACGCTACTGCGTTTTGAATGAAGTACGCCAAGTCATTCGCAGTGATGAGTTCTTTAACAGACTCACCAACACGAACACGTTGTCCACCATATAGGCCGATATTAGAATCTTCTTTGGCTCCGGCAATTCGACTGCCAAATTGTGCAGTTAAGGCAAACGTCATGCCGCTACGGGTATCTGCCATTACGTCCCGGTATTGCAAGCTGATGTGTTTACCCCATGCACGTTGCAGTGCAGGTGCTTGACCTTTCTTGGCAGTGTTGATTCGTGCTTCACCAACAAGAATATCTTCGAGCTCAAACAGCTCTTTAATGGCGTCACGATGTGCAACACCTTTATCGCCACTGTTGCCGTGGGCAGCCTTAACAACATCAGGATGACGTGCAAGAATTGAATATGCTTGACGGCCAATGGTCATAATGTTGCCACGCATCACCATGTTATCAAGTGCATCCATAAGCACACCGATAGGATCGGAGTTTGCAAAGTCACTAAACTGGTTAACACCGGCTAATGTTTGCTGGCTGCCTGCCGCATAGTTCGCTGCATTGAACACCATGTTAGCCACACGTACTTCACGACCTAATTCAATGAGGTTAGACGTTTGTTCAACCGACTTGCCCAGTGGATCATAATTTTCTGGTGCGTTATCAATGTCGCTTTGTGGTATTTTGTCATCAAGACCTTGATCAACTGTTGATGCAGTTTCTTCAGTCGCAGAAAAGCTCACTTCATTGGGTTGCGACTTTCGCCCAACTTTAGTATCGGGAACTGTAAAACCTTCGGCCAGGTCATGTTTAAGATATTTAAAGTCTTCTTTATTGACTGGAACACGTGGTGCAACTTCATCCGCAATCATGCGTTTGTTTTTATACGCAATTGAAATAGCCGTTAGGTCAGGTTGAATTGGAAATGGTGCTGGCATAATTATTTACTCCTAATTTATTTTTTTAAATAGACTTAAGCTAGGCTTGGAGCCAGCAAAACATCTGCAATGTCGCCTGCAACGGCATTAACCATTGCAAAACCAATAATGCGTTCGGCACTTGCTGCATTAGTAACCGCGTTTTGCACATAGGCTGCTGCCGTGTTTTCAACGTGCGTATGTCGTGTTGAGGCAACGGCCTTACCATTTGCATCTGTCGTTACCGGATCACCACGGTTAATTGCACCACCTACTTCAATTTCAGCAATGCCTGCCACAATGACATCAACGCGGTCGTTTGCTGCAGCTGCTCCGAGTTCGCCGGTAACGCCAAAGATAAAGTCAGTATCAGCAGCGCCTGCTAACACTTGTCCATCTGCAGTGCCTTGCTTAACAATAATGTTGGCGGCAATCGCTGCTTCGGCAACAAAGTTTTTAGTTAGGGTCGGGTTCATAATTTATTTCTCCTGTTAGACTTATCTATGAATAAGCCTGATTACTTGTTTTGTTTGTTAACGTGAGCAACCGCCTGGCTAACACTCACTGTGATGCCTTTATCAGACTGTTCTTTTCGATATTCAGTTGCAGCATCCGCAATGGCCTGTGCATCATCGCCATCAACACCATCAGAATTACCCGCATCACTTTCTTTAAAGTCGATTTGTTTGCCGAGCGATGCGGTGAAGTCGTTAAACCAGTCAAGCGGTGATTTTTTGATAGTTTCTTCTTTACCTTTTTCACCGGCAGAGAATTCAAAATTAGCTTCGTCGTTATCTGAAAGCTGCAGCATGAACTCAGACATGCCTTCAGTTTGAGCAGGTAATAACCTGCCTTCATCAACTAGCGCAGTAATATTTTTGCTGAATTCAACAACTAATCGTTTATTGCGTTCAGCTGTTAATTCGGTTTCATGTTCTTTTTGTTTATTGGCAAATTCTGCTTCAGTATCTGCTTTGGCTTGTGCTGCAGCTTTTTCTACAGCATCATCCATTTGTGCTTGTGAGAACTCGGGCATGGGTTCATCTCCTGTTTTAGTGGGTTCTGGTTGTGAATAGGACGTGGGGGTATTGTTATCTTCATCACGCAAGTTGTTTGCATGGTCAGATAGACTTTCAATTTCATAATCGGGAATAACACTGTCCGCTGTTTCAACATCGAACTTGTTAATAATGAATTCACGCATACGACGCATCATGCGGCTTATAATGTTGGGTGTGATGCTGTCCTGGTATGAATAGTCAAAACACTCATCATCGGTATTGGCGTTATAGATTGAGTCCATGCCTCCAATGGCTGGAGGAACCGCGCCCAGGAAGCCGACATGCTTTAAATAAAAACCATCGGCACCTTTACCAATACGAATAGAACGGTTTGGCCAGAGTCCGTTTTCAACACCTTTGGCAAATTCGTCGTGCAGTTTGTCACCTTTAACCGACAACACATTGCCATCACGCTTCAGATCATGAATCCAACCATATGCCGGTGCATCTGTTTTAGGGTGGCCGATTACCATTGGCGCACCACTAAAGATATTCTTATCAATAAGCTTCTTGGTGTTGGTTACAATTTGGTCTAACTCATTTTCAGTCCAAACTTTCTTTGTACCGTTAGAGTCAACTTGTTCGCCACCAACGAAGGCAGGAAAGAAGTCATCGAGACCTTTGAAGTCATGTGTTTTTGTTTTTGATTTGTCCATGCCGTGAAGCATGAGGGAAAGAGGGTGTTGGATATAGAGGGGAAATGTTTCCCCCTTATTATTAACGGCTGGTTTTTATATGCTGCATGTACTTGAAGACAAACGCAAGCAATAAATTCTAACCACAACAAAAGAGGGAAATAATTATGCTTGGTTCTATTAAGATTCATCATGTCATTCTGGCATTACTAATGAGTATGGCGATGATGTTGGCAATGGCTGGCCCAGCTACGGCTGCCGGTTGTTCTAATCCAACCCATCAACATTACTTTTCACTAAACTCAACTAACACGATGCCATCTATGGTTGCATCTAATGAGACAACCATTAAGTCATTCGGCGAAGAAACTATTTTAGTTGCAGATAAAGAAACCGAAAAGTTTAGTTCATATAATAAGACTGGAATTCACCGTGTATTTGCAGACAGTGGCTCAGGTTATTTATATGCTCGAAGCGGTATTGGAATAGCTAAACGCAGTAATCGACAAGTTATGGTGGTTGCCTTTAAGCATCGAATACAGTCTGATGCTTGGGATGATGTGAAACGACAATAAAGTAAGAAGTAAAAATAGAAGATATAAAAAGGCCACTTGAAGTGGCCTTTTTTCGAGAAGGAGGTATTAGTATGTTTTCTTTATAAATATTTCTATGGCTTCATAATCCTTAATTGCTTTTTTATATTTACTATAAATTGTTACATCTGCTTTTATTTGTAATTTCCCGTGAAGTTTTTTCGGAATAATGCTTTCATCAAGAGTTACCTTAGTTCTCTTGTCAACCGTGCCAGGTATTGTTCCAGCCCAGCCTTGTGATAACCTATCCCGATCACTAGCAAAAATCATTACTGTCGCATTAGAAAGGTTTTTCGTCTTTTCTTTTGGCTTGGGTGCTTCGTATTCTTCTGGTACATGTTTGATAATTTCAGGTGCAATGGTTAATGAGCTGTTCCCATCTATTTGTAAGCTGGCATCAGGATCAAGTTTTGCTGGTTTAATGATTTTCACGACATCCTTCACCAGTTTCTTTTTATTGGTAGTTGTCGCGGATTCAATAATTGCTTTGAATTCATCACTCTTGATATCAAATTCACCAGCACCAAAATTAATAATAGTATTATTGTAGGCTTCAATGTGAGTTGTTGGTTCACCGCTATCTTTGGTGATATACATAACCCCAGCACCAATCATGCCAGCAAACAATAATCCCATTAGTGGTTTTAATGCTTTTCTGTCATCACCCGTCATATCACTAAACCCACCTTTTCTAAATTTTCTAACTGCTTCACGGAACCGATCGTACTCTTCTTGGCCGCCAAAGACAAAATCAATTATTAAGTCTTCGCGTAAACTTCCTGAATACAACTCGTTAACGTACACATTAACATCTTTAATTTTAACTCCAGGCAACATATCTTCAAGCATTGCCGGTGTACGCTTAACAAGTGATTCAATACCTTGAAGGGATGCTATTAACTCTGGAATTGGTACGGGTTCTTTATTGTTATAGTACAGCTCATGATCTACTGCAATTGAATATGTTTGTGCCATTTATAACCCCTTATATATTAATATCTATTTTTAATTCTTTTCTTATTGCTTCTGCTGTCATATCAATTATTAGCCGGTGTTATCTGACAAGACAAAACATCAACACCTCCTACCTTTGATTTATTGGCTGCAAACCTCACGTCGTTCAACGTTACAAAACTCTCTTTTCCTTCTATTGCAGAATTAGCTACTTCAGCTAGTTGAAACCTTTGCTTATCATTTTTTGATACCACACCAATATGCCCAAAAGCTAGGCAACGAATAATTGCTTTTGTCGCATCGGTTGATGTGGATATATAAGAAATAATTTGAGACTGATTTTTATCGATGGATAAAACGACATTACTTAGACTGGTATTAGCTACCCAAACATTGCCATTGTCCGATTGCTTCCAACCAGTCACCTCAAAAATTCCGTTAGCTCCAGAGACAAATGCTTTTATTCTTTCTGGTTCGTATGCTGCTGATGCAAAAGTTGGCAATATTGCCAAAAACATCCCAATTATGACTTTCTTCATGAATTTCACCTTTTCTTATTGTTTAAACATCTTCAAAACCCCTTCAAAAACGGCACAGCGCCGATTTCATATCCAGGGTGATAACATCATGGCGGCATGGGGGGTATACCGGCCTTAAAACGGCTCTCAGGGCGAAAGTCGTTTTCAGTTAGATTTTTATTAATTCAAAGTCCAGATTAGGCAATACCATATCGACATCATCATACTTTGGTGGCAGTTCCAATAGTACGTTGTTGTCGCTATTTGTGTTTTCGACATTCGACTTCGAGCATGAGGTGTTGGTGTTCGTTGTCTTTGTGAAGGTTGTTTTTTTAAATGGCGAGCCGGTTTGTATTAGCTCGGCTCTTAGCTTTCTATTTTCATAAACCGTGTCGAAAAAGACATTTATGGAAAGGGTTGCAATTGCACCAAGCGTTATCCATATAATTGGGTGTCTTGTCTTTACTGCAGGTTGCGGATTATCTAGCTGAGTGAGCACATCACCCACTGAAAGGGATTTTTGTGATTCCGCTTTTATTTTTATTTGTTTAAGCCACTGATCCTTTTTTTTGCTCATTCATATCTCCTTCCTGTTTTTCGGATTCATCCGCTAACTTCAGCAAATCAATTACATTTGCGCTATCGGGGATTTCGTTTCCATCATCATCACGAATGTGCGGGTAAAGCATTCGGATGACCTTGGCTTTTTTGGCTGGGGAAACCTTTAGTCCAAGTTCATTAATATATAACTCTACGCAAGCGATGGCAATTTCTAGGGATTCCGGATCAAATGAGTCGAATTCACCATCAACTTCATACTCACCAGAATCATCATCGAGCATCATGGGTGTCTTTCCATAAAACAACCAATCCATAGAAATACCTTTTTCGTATGCCCATGTAACAAGCTCTCTATATGGAACTGTTCCTCGCTTTCGCCACGTAGGGATATTGCTCGATGAAACATTGAGTTCTCGAGCAACAGCAGCATCTCTATGCACACCAGCGAATTCTCGCACACGATCCAGTAATAAATTTAAAGAATCACTCTCATTTTCAAAGTTATTGCTTGACAATGCGAGCTCCTTGTTTAAAATGATTGCAGACGCGAACAAATTCGCTCGCAAATTCAAATAAAAAGGCCAAAGTTAGCCTTACATATATATAGGTATCCATTATGCACCATGCTGACATCTTCTGCCTCCTGATGAAGAAAAATGTGACGCTCACCTCTCTAGCTAAAGAAGAAGGCGTTGTCATTAGCGTCGTTAGTGAAGTCATCCGTGGCAAAAAAGCCAGCTTTTCTGTTGCCACAGCCATTGCTGCAAAAGTGGGCAAAAGCCTCAACACTCTTTGGCCAGGTAAATACAACCATACCCCACGTCCATTACGCCGTCCTTCTGCCCAAACAAAGGCGGCAGCATGATTACTCATCCTTCAGAAAAGGGTTCGGCAAAACAAACGGCCAAACGTCAACGGAACAGGTTCGTAAACTTCGATGAATCTGGTATGCGTCTGCAGCCATTTGACGATAGCTGCCACCCGGATGTAGATCTGGATCGTCCAGCGCGGTCAAAAACTTTGCTGCAAGCTGAAAGTTCCAATAAGCAGCAAACGCCAGCTTGGTTTGATTATCTTTCCAATCTTTCTTCTTTGAACGCTGTAAAGGTGTTGCAGCCATGTATTCATTTATATCTTGGTTATGCGCTTCCCGCCATTCGCGAAACGCCGAAAGGCCCAGTTCTTTTAATTCGCCTTGCAATGACACTACCTGCTCATCCGTTAAGTCGCCGACAACTTCTTTTGCCAGTTCTCTTGCATTGGCGGCGTATTTATAAACGTGCTGCATTGTGGTGCTCCTTGTCGTTTTCAGTCAAAAAATAATACCCCCAAACGGAGATTACGTCAGTGGAAAATAACGATAAAAAAATTACCACCATTCAACCTGATTTGTTCCAGCAACTTGGTAACCAAGAACCGGACTACTTATCAGAAAACGCACCTGACCTGGATATCGAACAAGAATTCATGGGGCAAGTTAAATATGTCTTGCGTCAATCTAAAAAAAGAGGATTGAGTCGAGACCGAATCATTGAACGAATGAACTTATGTTTACCTGAAGAACTTCACATTACCAAACGTCAACTTGATGCGTGGTGTGCTGAGTCAAAAGAGTATCACCACTTTCCTGCCATTTATTTACCGGCCTTTATCTGGGCAGTCCGAGGTGTGCTTACCCCGATAGAAGTGTTAACGGGTGCTTTGGATTTGGTGGTGCTAGATGAGCAAGAACAACTCGCTGCTGAGTTGGGTCGGTCAATGCTAACCAAAGTTCAGGCTTCAAAAACAGAACGTCTAATTAAAAAGAAATTTGAGTTATACAAATAAACATTATCAAGGAGAAAATAACAAATGAATTTAAAAAAAGAAGAATTAAGAATTAACTATCTAAACGTAATGCTTAATACGCTTACTTATATTACACAGCCAACAAAGAAAGGGGACGAAAGAACAGTTGATAAGTCCGCGCTGAAATTAATTGAAGCATGTGAAAAAGAAGGTCAGGTGATCGGAGTCGAACTTGTACATCTCACGATAGCGGCTCGCGACTTAAAAGACTTTGTTTCTGAACTAGTTAAATCGGTTGACACTATAACAGTTCCTGATTGTCGTAAAGGAGAAACACACTAATGAATAAAAGTTTAAAAAATATTCCATCACACATTGTAAAGTTTATTGGTGGTTTAGAGCTTAAGCCTATTTCTGAAGTAATGAAGTTGTCTGATGAAGAGCGGTTTAATCATGCAGCTATAGGTCATCAATTAGAGTTGGCAGGTATTTTATACAAAGGATTTTCACTGTTAGGGCTAAAAGAAAATCTTGGTCATGGTGAATATATGTCTGCTTTGGCGAAACGAGGCATGGGTAAGGATGAAGCTTGGAAGGCGACAAATCTAGCCGTTTTAAGCACCCGTGTAAGCGCGCCAAATTTCGCAGCGCTGCGAAATTTGTCACCTACAAAGCTAGGGATGATGGCCAAGTGGGATGATGATGAACTAGATGCCTTTTTCTCTGGACAGGAAGTCAGAGGCATTACTTATGATGACGCTATTACTTACCCTACCAGAGAAATGGATCGCCGCATCAAGGCATCTCAAACCAGCAACAACGAACTTGAACAGAAAATCGAAAAACAAAATATTGCTCTTGCCAAAGCCGAAGAGGAAATTCGTCTCTATAAGAAAAGTAAAAATTCAATAGAAGGTTTTGATTATCCACCTTCGGTTGAGCGTGTGCGAATTGAAAGTTCTGTATTAGGCAGTCAAGCCATTCAATGCCTTGATGACATGGAACAGTTCATGGTTGAACTCACTCAGGCTTCCGATTTAAACAGAGACAAGAAAAAACAGGAGGCTGAATTCTCAGCCGGCGCATGCACTTTATATATCAACCTTAAATCGGTTTATAGCAAAGCTTCTTACTTATTAAAGTGGTTTGAAGAAACCGTTGGTGATGACTATATGCCAACCGATCCTATTGACACCCCGTTGCTTACCCAAGAAGAAGCCATGCAGATTTTTAACATGCGTGAAGTAATGCTGATTGAACACGGCATGGAAAAACAAGCCCGTGAAAGCCAGCGTAAAAGTAATCGCCGCAAAAATAAAAAGGCTAAGAAATGAAATCTATACCAAAGCTTAAAGTCGTGAGTGAGAGTACAGAGCTTGTGACTGCGAAAGATGCATGGCAAAGGCTGCCTGCTGCCAAGCGTCAACTGGCAACCGATCGTGGACGAATTGTAACCGAGGCAAGGCGTATTTCTGAATCGGAAGGTCGTGCCTTGCGTGATGCAATTGAATTAATGCTACTACGCATGAAGGCAGAGGAAGATATTGATACCGGCCTTATTAAGGTGGCTAAAGCTCTGGGTAAAAAAGGAAAGCTGCCCAGCCTTTCAACCATTACCCGCTGGGTCAGTGGCTTTGACAAACATGGCTTGATTGGCTTAGCGCCTAAACATAAAGGCAGTGAACAACAAGTGTATGGCTGGGAAGCGCGAGCCATGCACCTTTATAACAAACCGAGCAAGCCAGCTATTAATGCTGTAGCGCGAAAGCTAATGTCAGAGAACTGGGAAAACGTGTCCTATGATCGTGCTTACCGTTTCCTTAAATCTTTACCGGCACAACTCGGTGATAAGAGCAAAGGCCGAATGGGCGACCGCCTCTTTGTTAACACACAAAAATCATTTGTTCGTCGCAGCACTGAAAACTTACCAGTTGGCGATACCTTTCAAGGTGATGGTCACACATTAGATCTTTATTTAAAACATCCGACGGGTAAGAAACCGTGGCGTGCTGAATTGACTCTCTGGCTAGATGTGGCGAGTCGTTATGTTGTCGGATGGTTTTTGAGTGATGCTGAAAGTGCTCACTCAACACTGTTTGCCTTGAGTCATGCAGTATTGAGCCACAACCATATTCCATCAATATTACACATTGATAATGGTAGCGGTTATAAAAACAAAATGATGAGTGATGAGTCCACCGGTTTTTATTCACGACTTGGGATCGACATCATGCATTCATTACCTTACAACGCAAAAGGCAAAGGGCATGTCGAACGTTTCTTCGGCACGATGGAGCGTGACTGCAACAAATGGTTTGATTCTTACTGCGGTGCAGACATGGCCGATGAAGCGATTCAGCTTTTATTAAAGAAGCATAAAAAAGGTGAAGTTGAATTACCAACCGCTGAGCAGTGGATGGCTAGGTTTAACGACTGGCTGGTTCAATACCATAACAAACCACATGATGGTTTAAACGGAAAAACACCGGCTGAACTTTGGGCGACACTTGATGCCTTCCCGCTAGAAGAAAACATGCAAAGCAAGGCACTTTTCTGGCCGCAAAAAACACGCATGGTTAAACGTGAGTCAATTCGATTGGACAACCGTGAATACATGGCACCCGAGCTAGTTCAATACAACAACAAGAATCTCACCGTTGAATACAACATTCATAACGATGCTTTTATTCGTGTGCTGGATGATAAAGACCGCTGGATTTGTGATGCCAAACTTATTCAAAAAGCAGACTACATGCCTGCATCTCGTCTTGTTGAAGCCCGCATGAATAAAGAGAAGAAAGCGGTTAAACGTCTGGAAGTTCACGTTCAAGAGCAACATGATCGTGCGGGTTTATCTATTACCCACGATCAAATTATTGATGATGTTGAAATGCTTGATCACCAATGTGATTCAACGTTGTTAGAAAAGACAACGGGAACCGAAGTTCCCGTTGATATCAACCTCGGTGTGCGAACCGAAGATGATATTGATTTTACAGATACCAGCTACCTGGATTAACAACAAAACCAACAAGAGGATTATATCAGATGAGTCAAACAACGGCCATACAGCACCAACAAAGCACGCAGGAATATCCTGAAACATGTCATGCCAGTTACACTGAGAGCGACATCACAAATGTGCATAGCATTGTGGACTGGATTAATGATGGTCAACATCATGAGCCCGGCTATAAAAATCAACGTTCGCAAACTAAATTAAGCAAAGCAGCTAAAGTTAATGACTCCACATTGAATACGATTCTTCGTGGGAAGTATGTGAGCTCTCCAACCAAGTTCATAAAAAAAATGTTGGACGCTATTCGTCGCTGGGATATGCGTGAGGAAGAAGGTGTACATGACTGCGCCTTTGTTGAAACGTCGGTTTATCGTACTGGCATAGCAGCGTGTAAGCGTGCCCACCTATACCGCAGTTTTGCTGTATTGAGTGCTTTCGTTGGTACCGGTAAAACGCGCACATTAAAATACTACGCTGCTAACAATTCCAATGTTGTTTTAATTGAAGCAACGCCAGACATGAATGCCTCTGTTCTGGTCACCGAGCTAGTTCAACAAACAGGTGCAGTGGTTCATAAAACAAATAGATATTCTGCGGGTACTAAAGCAGAAAAAACTGCAGCGATTATCCAGGCTTTAAAGGGTACTGATAGTTTATTGATATTAGACGAAGCAGAAACAGTGAGTACGGCCACGCTGGAATACGTGCGGCGCATAAGTGATAAAGCCAACATCGGTGTTGTTTTATCCGGCACTGAAAAACTTCAACCGCTCATTAAAGACCCTCAAGGTAGATTTGGACAAATCAGTTCACGAGTTTGTTTCTGGCCGCCTGTTATTAAAGGCATCACGCAAGATGATTCTAATGCGTTAGCAACGGCCGCATTAAGTGATTTTGATGTAGAACTCTCTGAAGAAGTACTCGATGCCTTTTGGCAGATGTGCGATGGCTCTGCCCGTGTGCTTGTCTCGGCACTTATTCCCGGCATTAAAGATTACGGTTTAAAAAAGAAAAAAGAACTCACGCCAGAACTTATTTTTAAAGTCGGCCAGGAATTACTTGGCTTCAAAAAATCACGGAGGATTTAATGATGCAAACATATAGCGATGAATACATTGAATACTGGGCAGATATTTATTTGCAATATGAAATATCTAAAAAGTTCATTTACTTTGAGGCTTTCTTGCAAGATCCAGAAAGTATTTTATATGCAGTTAAATCAACTGATGCGTTACTTGCTGCTGTTGATGAACTAGATACGTTGCTTCCTGGTCATGAAGACATTGATGAGGCAGAAGCGATGCAAGAAGAAATGGAATCTGCTTATGAGCGGCAGGGGCATGTTCTTGAAATGCAGGGTGATAAAACAATTGAAAAATTCCATCATCATGATCCTGCTAAAAAGTGGAAAACAAACACGGGCAACAAATCAAGGAGAGCATCATGAGCGAGTCCATTGGTTATTGTGAGTGCTGCGGTTTAATGGAGCATCACCGCATTGAAGGGTTGTGCCCTGGGTGCATTAAAAAAGCTGTGAACTTCAACGAGCTAAAAGATGATTTTCCCTTAGGTGTTGAGGCAGCAGACGTTTCAACAATTGATGGTTTTAAAGGAGCCGATCATGGAAGCTAGTGTTGAAACGCATTCTGGCCGCATAGTGCATTTTTTGTCGCCGCAAATTGATCAAATTGCATTTGCTGATATTGCCTGGGCGCTGTCTCGCGCACCACGTTATAACGGTCATACTCACGGTGAGCACCCATACTCTGTTGCGCAGCACTCGGTGTGGGTAGCCTTTATTGCTCAACATTTTCTTAATGCGAATAAAGAAACAACACTACAAGCTTTATTTCATGATGCCCATGAAGCCTATACCGGCGACATAGCAACCCCACTAAAATCAATACCCGGTATTTTGGAAAACATTAAGCCTATTGAACAACGCTTACAACACGCTATACATTCTGCGCTTTCAATTTCAGAACCAACCGAGCCTGACTTAATTACCATTAAACAGGCAGATCAAATTGCGCTGGCAGTCGAGGCACATCATTTAATGTATTCCAATGGTAATGGGTGGGCTTGTAAAGACGATGTGCCCGAAGAACTCTATGGTTTTTTTTGGCGAACACTACCCGCTCAAGAGGCACATGAATTATTTTGGATGGCAAAAAATTATATCGACCGTGGTTTTAAACTGGAGGAACTATGGCGCTCTATTTAAGTTGCCCTGAGTGTGCTGCGAAGTTTGACCTGGGTCAGGCAATGGAAGATGCCGATGCACGTCGATTAATGGATTTAATTAAGGACATACAACCCTTAGTTATTCGTCCTTACTTTCGCTACTTAAAATTATTCAAACCACAAAAGCAAGGTTTACGCTGGTCAAAAATGTTAACGCTAACAAAAGAACTGGCTCCGATGATTAAGGATGCTCAAATAAAACATAACCATGCAATGTATGCCGTGCCACCAACAGCATGGGCAGAGGCAATGAATGACCTGGTCGACAACCCACCAGCAACATTAAAGCTGCCGTTAAAAGGGCATGGGTACTTATTATCCATTCTTGCCGCCAAGGCTGAAAAAGTGGCAGCCAAAGAAGAACGCAAAACAGAAGAAAGAAAGCAGCGTCCGCGTGAAGGTGTTGAACAACAGCCTAACCAGGTATCGAACGTGATCAAAAAAGCAAAACCAAAAATGCCAGAAGGTTTTCTTAGAAAAGCAGTTTATGACAATAAAAACAATCAAGAGGAATGAGTATGGATATCCAGATTCAAGAACGGCTTGAAATTAAACATAAAGTTGATGCCTTGTTAAAAAAACACATGGGGCCAGAAGATTGTATTTTAATGAATGAAATATTTGTTGAAGTCACAGGGGGACACATCATTCCTAATCGCCGTTTAGATCAGACTCGCTTTATTAGAACCATCATTAAAGAGCTTCGTGAACAGGGATGTCCCATTGGTATTAAGGGTGGTAAGAATGGTGGTTACTTCACCGCCCGTAATGATGAAGAACTGAAAAAAACAATTGAAACATTCCACAGTCGAGCCATGAGCTCACTCAAACAAGAAGCGGCATTAAAACGCATTAGCTTTAACGAATTACTTGAACAATATGAACTTGAACTTTCACTAGAAGCAACACAGGAGAAAATAGCATTATGAGCAACTCAGCAAAACAAATCCCTGACGGGTACATGCAAGATCAACAAGGTAAGTTGGTGCCCTTTGATATGGTACGACCAATTGATATTGAACGTAATGACATGGTTCTTAATCTGGTTGACCAGGCAAAAACAAAAAGCGTCGAGTTAGCGGCATTTAAACAAAACGCAATGAACGCGATTGAAAAATTTGTTAACCACTCTGGCAGAAAGTACCAGGTAAAGATGGGCGGCAATAAAGGCAATGTCACGCTTATGAGTTATGACGGTCGTTTTAAGATTCAACGTGCCATTGCTGATCATCTTGTTTTTGATGAACGACTTCAGGTTGCCAAAGAACTCATTGATGAATGTATTAATGAATGGACAGAAGGAAGTCGTTCTGAAATCAAGGTATTGATCAACGATGCTTTTCAAGTCGACAAACAAGGCAGAGTGAGTACTTCAAAAATATTAGGCTTACGTCGTCACGATATTAAACATCGGAAATGGAAGAGAGCGATGAAAGCCATTAGTGATTCAATCCAAGTCGCTGGTAGTAAGCCATATATACGCATCTATGAACGTATGGGTGATACTGATGAGTATAAACCTATTCCGTTAGATGTGGCTGCGTTATGAATACCCCTAACTTCGTGGAAGCCATGAACATACTTGCACATGACAATAATATGCCACTTAAAAAACAAGATGAATGGCCTGACTTTATTAATTATGAATTACTTGAAAAACAGGCATCTTCTTTTACAAAAGATGAATTAAATATTTTTGTTGCAGGAGAAATTAGCGAGATGAATGCTTTAGCAAAAAAACATAAGTGTGAAATGCTGAATATGTTTTTAAATGAAGCATTTGACGGTTCATTGAGTGGATATTTTTTCTATCCATAATAAAGATATTTACTATGACAAATAAAATAGATGACATGTTTGGTGATAAGCCGCCTCGGCAAAAACCTAAAGTTATTGCTCACGTGATTGATGCAGGTGAAGGTGCTTTATTTAAGTGTAAAAAATGTGGCTGGAAACGGGCTGGTTATTTGTAGGAGATAAGTTTACTAAAACTCAAGTCTTGCGTGGTGTTCCATGTGAAACGTGCAACGGAGGAAATAATGAGCAATCCAAAAATTGAGATTGAATTTTGTGTCTTTAAATTGGCAAGCTGGGCACCGTATTTACCCAATCAACATTTCGACTGGGCATATCGAGTGACATCACAAACTGGCAATCAAGTGATTGGTGTATGCAATGGTAAAAAATCTATCGCTAAACAAAAAGCAAAAGCCGTTGCTAATAAAATGAAGCTTCTGGCGGTGAATGGTCGTGACAAGTATAAGTTCAGCATTGCAAAAGCACATTAACAACACACCAGACTGGGTGTGCTGGGTTGCGCAAAATGCAGATTGTCAATGGCGTGGTTATGACAATATGCCAGTGATTGGATTAATACCCAGTGGTGTTTCTGATGATCACCAGATGTATGAGGACTGGCTTTACGATGTTGAACATGGAGCAACAGAAATTCAATCAATACCGTTGTTTCAGGATAAACCAAATCCTAATTGGCAAAAAACGTGTAAACGAGTACGGAGAATAATAAAACGATGAAAAATTTACTGATAAGCATAACTATATACATAAGCATGATTGCCATGATGATTGCTGATGAATTTTATGAAATCCAATATGCAGGAAATTTAGCTATGTTTATCGCATGGTTTTATATAATTATTGGATTTATAGCAATTACTACTAATCCAGAAGAATTATTCAAGGATACTCCTTCGTTAATCTGGTTACAAAGATCATTCCAATATCTAATGATTGGCGTGATGATAATGATTGGGTGGACGGTAACTGGGCTATTCTATTTTTTAGCAGCTAGTGCATTTCATTTTAAGTACGCTATCTATCTAGAAAAACGTATAAGCGAGAAAAAAGAAAATGAATCCTGATTTAATAAATGGCTTGTTTGAATTAGTTGGCAGTTACTTCACATGGATGAATGCGTGGATATTATTCAAAGAAAAAGAAACGAAAGGTGTTTACTGGCCAACGTGGATGTTCTTTAGTGCATGGGGATTATGGAATCTCTATTACTATCCTGCACTGGGTCAGAGCTTTAGCTTTTATGCTGGCATTGTTTTAGTGGCGGGTAATATTACCTGGGTTGCTTTGGCAATGTATTACAAGTATTTCAAGGAACCACAAAATGCCTAAACGTTCACCTCGCGCTAGATGTTATACCTTGCTGGCCATCGGTAAAAAACAGCTGGGCTGGGATGATGACTTTTATCGTGATGTGTTCCTGGTTAAGTTTGGCGCCACTAAAGTAAATGGTCGTGTTTCGGCAAGTACTCTGGATTTTGGCAAGTTACACGAAGCGGTTGAATCCATGAAGCGTTCTGGTTTTAAGCCGGTAAAGAAAAATGTTACTTCACGTATGAGTGACTGGCGCGTTCCCCGTATTAAAAAAATTACTGCAATGTGGTTTGCGCTACATAAAGCTGAAGTCATCAACAACCCCAGCGAAGTGGCTATGCAGCGGTGGTGTGCCAGCATTACTAAAAAAGCCAAACTGGAATGGGCAACGGCTACTGATCTCAACAACTGTATTGAAGCATTAAAATCCTGGGCGCATCGTGAGCATGTCAAACTTGACCGATAATCTAAACATTGAGCATGAAGATCTTAAGCTGGTTGATCCAAAACTGTTGCCGCCGCAAATGCGAGCTTTTATTCAAATAATAGGTTTACCTGATACGATCACTTTGCTCAATAAAAAAGGTGGCACGGTATTACGTGTTCCTATTGAAGCGCGAGGAACTAAACTTGAGCAAATTATTGGATATGACTCTGCTCATAATTTATGTCAACATTTTGGGGGTAAAGTCATTGACTTACCTAAGGCAGATAAAATATTAATACAGTTACGTAACATTGCTATTAATAGCGCAAGAAATAATAAGGATATAAATAAACGATTATCTGTGTCGCAAGCTGCTTTAAAATTCAACCTGACCACACGCCATATCACAAACGTATCGCAAGATAATAATGAAAACCCAACCGGTGACCTTTTCGATTGACATAAATTATTAAAGAGCACATTATAATAATCACCCTCTCCCTTTAGTGGGGAAACGTTTCCCTCCTATACTCAACCTCTTTATCCTTGCATGCTTTAGGCATGAAAAATGATTTAACAAATTGGCCAAAGGCACTCGATTGGGTATTTGGTGCTGAAGGCGACTATAGCGATGATGCTGATGACGCAGGTGGTGCGACACGCTTCGGTATTTCTCTTCGATATCTGAAAGGAAAGGGTTCGCTTGGCGATATCGATGGTGATGGCGATATTGACGCACAAGATATTCGTGAGTTAAGTAGAACATCTGCAGCTCCTTTTTATCGAATGGATTTTTGGGATAAATGTCGTTGTGGTGACATGCCTTTCCCGCTTGCCGTAATTATTTTTGACCAGGCAGTCAACACAGGTTCCCGCACTGCAGCACGCATGTTGCAAAAACACGTGGGTGCAAAACCCGATGGTGTTATTGGCTCAATTACTCTATCTAAAGCCATCGTTCAATTCCGTAGAAACCCTACATGGTTTGTTGCTTCTTATATGGGCAAGCGTTCTCACTACTACCATGATATTTCAGTTAAAAACCCGACTCTCGAAAAATTTATTAATGGTTGGTTTAACCGACTCTTTGAACTTCAACAATTTATTATGGAGAACGCATAATGGATCCTATTTCAATTGCATACGGCCTGGCAAAGTTTGCTCCAACCATTGCCGGTTGGTTTGGCGGTGATGATGCTGAAGAAGCAGCAGAAAAAGTCGTTGGTATTGCGAAGCAAGTCACAGGGTTGGACGACCCTCAAGATGCGATGGCGAAAATACAAAACGACCCTACCTTACAAATTCAATTTCAACAGGCGATGAACCCCGTCATCATTGCACGCCTAGATGCAGAAACTAAACAGCAAGCCGAAATTAACGCGACCATGCGTGCCGAGCTTAACTCTAACGATAAATTTAAAAGCTATTGGCGTCCTGCATTAGGTTGGTCTGTTGTTTTAAGTTTTGCGGCCATGATGTTCTCAATTGTTTTTGTTCTTATGTATGGCGTTATGAAAAACCCTACTGTTATTAAAGATTTTATCACGGCTTTAAGTTCCTTGATGGGTACCATGACTGTGATATGGACAATGGCTTTTGGTGCACTAGGAATTAACGTTGTAAAACGCAGCGACGATAAAGCCCTTGCTGCAGGCCAACCACCAAAACCAAAGCTGCTCGGTTCACTCGCAAGTAAGTGGTTAGGTAAGTAACAAATGGATGAAGCTGATCACGCTCAAGTTTATGAAGAGCAAGCGAGAGAACGTGGAATACAGAATGCGAGACAGCAGCATAATGAACCGGCACTAATAATAAAAGGTAAGCGGATGTGTGTTGATTGTGAAGAAGAGATTAATCCAAAACGTGTTGAAGCGGTCAATGCTATTCGTTGCGAAGAGTGCCAACCTTTATATGAAAAATGGAGTGCGCGGTAATGGCTGAACAGGATGAAGTAATGTTTATGTTAGGAAAAATAAAAGGCCAACTAGAAGGTGTGCAAAAAAGTGTTGATGCACAAAATGTTTCCGTTACTAATATTGATAAACGATTACGAACAGTTGAAAAATCAGCAGCCGTACATGGTGCTGTTGGCGGAGGCTTAGTTGGAGTAGGTATTGCACTTATATCTGAAAGTATTAAAGCCGCTTTTAAAACACACGGAGCATGAACAATGGCGCACACCAAGGAAACCCGTAATGCTGTTCGGTCATCCTTTGTTTATGATCGTTTGCCACTAGAAGCGGCGGCTGATAAACATAGTGTGAGTTATAACACGGTACGCACATGGAAGAAGCGTGACAAAAAACATGGTGATGACTGGGACAAGGCCCGCGCTGCCCGACGCATGGCCGATGGCAGTCTGGGTGAAATCACGGCTATTGTTGTTGAAGATTTTTCATTGCTGTTCAAATCCGTAGTAAACGACATCACTACGGGCGAGTATGACGGCCTCAAAAAAGCCGCTGCATTATCACAACTTAGTGATGCATATGTAAAAACCATGCGTGCTGCTGCAGGCGGTGATCCTAAAATTGCGAAGTTATCTGTTGCTTTAGAAACCGTACAACTTTTAGCAAAGCATATTAAAGATGAACACCCTGACATGCTCGAACGTTTTACAAATATTCTTGATCCCTTTGGTGCTAAAGTGAATGAGGTCTTTGGGTGACACTAACAGATGAAGACCAGCAATATAAAAAAACAAAAGGCATGGTAGCCTTTTTTGTTTTGTTGTTAATCGTCCTTATTGAGCTTGATATTTTTCCCTTATGAAAGATTTAAAAGAAAAAGAATTCCTCGATGAAATTGCTAGTCTTAGAATTGATCTGCAAAATGAAATCGAGGCCAAGCAAGCTAATCTGGATATGTCACCGGAAGCCAGGGCTGAACGTCGTCGCTGTGTTTTAAAAGACGGTGATTTTGAATTCTTTGCTTACACGTATTTTCCTCATCACATATGGGGTGAGCAATCTCATTTCCAGAAACATTTTTGTGATTCATTTCCGAAGCTGCTTAATAAAAAAAGTGGTACCCGTTCTTGGTGGGTGGCTCCTCGTGGTGAAGCCAAGTCATCACTACTAACTAAAATTGGCCCTGTCTGGATTACTGTTCAAGGACTGTTACAAAAAGCAGAAGTGCGTAGTGAAGTTAACTGGCAAGGTGATGCACCACCTTTTTTAGATTACATTGTTTTTCTTGGTGCTGAATTACGTATGCCAACCAAGTTAATGGAAGCAGTTAAAATGGAGCTGACCATTAACAACATGTTAGCAATGGACTTTCCTGAAATTTGCGGTAAAACCAGCAAGTGGAAAATTGGTGAGTTCATTACAAAGAACGGTGTGAAGATGGAACCGTTCGGTGCTGACCAGGCTATTCGTGGTACGTTTCATTTTGCTTCACGTCCTAAAGTATTACTCGGCGATGATCTCATTACTGATAAAGAAGCCAAGTCACCAACCGAACGTGAAAATCGCTGGAACTGGTTAGAAAAGTCGGTTGATTACTTAGGCCCACCTGATGGCAGTGTTAAATATTTAGGTGTTGGTACTATCTTAAATAAAGATGATCCCATCTCTCGTGCAAAAAACACAATTGGTCATACCGTTCATCATTTTAGAGCTATCGAGCAATTTCCGCTCCATGTGGAACATTGGGAAGAATGTGAACGCTTAATGCGTAACGATGATCGTCGTGTTGAATTAGCTCTACAAAAAAAAGGCAAAGAACCTGAAACAGAAGACCTGCCATCATATAAATATTATCTGAAGCATAAAAACAAAATGGATAAAGGTGCTGTGACCTCGTGGCCATCAGTACGAACATTATTCTGGTTGATGCGACAACGTGCAAAGAACAAACGCGCATTCGGCACTGAGATGCAAGGCGACGCACGTGCCGATGAAGATAAAGTTTTTACTAAGTATCAATTTTGGGTTCAACGCTTACAGCATTGGATAATGCTTGGTGCTTGTGACCCATCAATGGGTAAAGGTGAAACATCCGATCCAAGTTCGCTGCTTGTTGGTGGCTGGGACACAAAAGTAAATAAACTGCATGTTATTAAAGCAGATATTAAACGACGGGTACCAAGCAAACTATGCTCTGATTTAATACGACTGCAAATTGAATACGGCTGTATAGGTTGGGGTTTTGAAAATAATAACGCCTATGAACACATGCGCAAGTCATTTATTGAAGAAGCCAAACGACAAAAAATTATATTACCCCTTGTTGGTATTACCGCTACGGTACCACAAGAAGTTCGCATTGATTCATTAGAACCAAACATCACTGACATCGATCCCGATATCTTATTTCATTCTGAATTACTTCGGTTGATTGAAGAAATGGATGACTGGCCAGAGAAACAACCACACCACCATTACGATGGACTGGTTGGATTACATCTTCTTTACTACATGGCCGTTACCCGAGCGGGTGGTCTCCCCAACATTACAACTCGTGGGCGCAGGGATAGCGTCAACACGTCGCGCTATTGAGGTGAAACATGGACAACTCTGATATTAAAAAAGCATCATCTAAAAAAGCACTAAGTCAGGAAATTGCCTCGCGACAAACTGACCCAAACTTTTATGGTGCATTATCTTACTTACCAAACCCAGACACCATTCTGCGTAAACTTGGTCGCTCACAAGAAGTGTTTGATTCAATCATTGCCGATGCACATGTCATTGGTGAATTAAGATCCATTCGTTCTGGTTTAATTAAATTTGAATACCGACTTCAAGCCGGTGGAGAGGCACCTGCAGATATTCGTGCCTTGGAGCTTTGCCAGCAAATAATGAATGATAAACCTGCTAAAGGTATGCAGTGGATCGATACCTTCTGGAATATGGCTCAGGGTGTGTTCCGTGGATACCAGGTACATGAAGTTGTCTGGAAACGTGAAGGCCAGTTTATGGTGCCAGATAAAATTGTTGACCGCCCACAACGTCGCTTTTTATTTTCTCCTGATAACGAACTACTTTTAAAAACTAAACAGAATCCAAATGGCGATGAACTTGGAAACTATAAGTGGTTGATCACACGTCACATGCCAAGTTATGAAAACCCCTATGGTGTGGCATTACTATCTTCATGTTTCTGGCCATACACATTTAAGCATAATGGCTTTAAATACTTTGTTAAGTTCTGCGAGAAATATGGTATTCCCTGGGCAATTGGTAAATACCCACAAGGCACACCAAAAGCTGATCAAGATGAGCTTGCTGAAGCATTAGCCAATATGATTGAAGATGCGGTTGCTGCGATACCTGGTGATGGCTCTGTTGAATTGTTAGAACACAAACACGGTGGCCAACTGGTTCAGGAAAGCTTAATCAAAATTTGTAACAGTGAAATGAGTAAAGCACTCACATCACAAACACTCGCCACTGAAATTCAAGGTGAAGGATCACGCGCTGCGAGTGAAACACATCGTGGTCGTGAAGAATCAGTTAATGAATCAGACCGAGTGATCATCAGTGCAGCAATGAATGAGTTATTTACCTGGATAACTGAAATAAATATTGCCGATGCTAAGCCTCCCACCTTTGAGTTTTACGAAGAAGAAGAAGCCAGGCAAGAATGGGTTGATGTATTCAAGGATGCGCGTGAGTTCATGGATATCCCCTCCAGCTTTGCACATGGTCGACTACAAATACCAACGGCAAAAGATGGTGAAGATATATTGCCACGCACAGGTAGTGCTTCACCTGCTGCAGCAGAATTTAGCAAGAGCAGCTGTCCGCATTGTGAGCATGACTTCAATAAACATGAAGACCCGATGGAAAAATTAACTGACCAGGCAATTGGAGAGGCAGATGAATTCATTGAAGGTATGGTCGATGAAGTCAAAGAACTATTATTCAGCGCCAACACACTCGAAGAGTTTCGTGATGGTTTAGTGAAAATTTACCCAGACATTACTGAAACCAAGCTCGGTGAAATGACCAGCATGGCATTAATGACCGGCTCACTACAAGGTACGGAGGATGCGCAGTGAGTGCTGTTAAACCATTATTTATTCCAGTTTTTAAAAAATATTTTCTGAAGTTTAAAAATGGTGAGCAGGACTGTGAAATTCGCCCTAACAATCATAGGGGGTGGAATTGTAAAAACGTATATCCATTAAGACTAATAACCTTGTCGAGTGGATATGGAAAACATGATCGCGTCACTCTTGAAATTCGCAGTACAATGATTACGCCAGATTTAAAAATGGAAAACATACCTCAATGGCATATAGATGCTGTTGAAAATATTTACGGCCAACAAGATAGCTGGCTCATCGCATATTTAAATACTTAGGAAGTTAAAT
>Ga0316209_1000972_pt1 | contig 36216 bp, 23 predicted proteins | sample 6monopyrite_MG_FD_204945 | JGI IMG/M metagenome (GOLD analysis project Ga0316209, IMG submission 204945) | Microbial mat bacterial communities from mineral coupon in-situ incubated in ocean water Damariscotta River, Maine, United States -... | ecosystem: Environmental > Aquatic > Marine >...
CGTGCCACTGAAGGCTGCCACCGGCGGCGGCTCGTTGACCGTGACGTAGTTGGTCTGGGTCAGAGTATTGGCGCCACCGGGACCAGTGACCGTGAGTGCGACCGAGTAGGTGCCGGGCGTCACGTAGTTGTAGCTCGGGTTCTGGAGGCTCGATGTCCCGCCGTCGCCAAAGGTCCAAGCGTAGGTCGAGACGTTGCCCGTCGACGCATCACTGAACGTGACGTTGAGCGGTGCAACTCCCGTCAGCGGCGTGCCACTGAAGGCTGCCACCGGCGGGGGATCGTTGACGGTGACGTAGTTGGTCTGCGTCAGCGTGTCCGCTCCACCAGGCCCAGTTACGGTGAGTGCCACCGTGTAGGTGCCCGGCGAGACGTAGTTGTAGCTCGGGTTTTGAAGACTCGATGTTCCGCCGTCGCCGAAGGTCCACGCGTAGGTCGAGATGTTGCCGGTTGACGCGTCAGTGAAGGTGACGTTGAGCGGCGCGACACCGGTCAGAGGCGTGCCACTGAACGCTGCCACGGGCGGGGGATCGTTGACGGTGACGTAGTTCGTCTGCGACAGAGTGTCGATCCCGCCGGGACCGGTCACCGTCAGAGAGACGTTGTAAGTTCCCGGCGTAACATAGTTGTAGCTCGGGTTCTGGAGACTCGATGTCCCACCGTCGCCGAACGTCCACGCGTAGGTCGAGACGTTGCCCGTCGACGCATCACTGAACGTGACGTTGAGCGGCGCAACACCCGTCAGCGGCGTGCCACTGAAGGCTGCGACCGGCGGCGGGTCGTTGACGGTGACGTAGTTGGTCTGGGTCAGAGTATCGGCGCCACCGGGACCAGTGACCGTGAGTGCGACCGAGTAGGTGCCGGGCGTCACGTAGTTGTAGCTCGGGTTTTGAAGACTCGAGGTCCCGCCATCACCGAACGTCCACGCGTAGGTCGAGATCGATCCGGTCGAGCTGTCGGTGAAGGACACGTTGAGCGGTGCAACTCCGGTCAGCGGCGTGCCGCTAAATCCCGCGACCGGCGCGGGCGTGCTTCCGATGAAGCGGAAGTTGTCGACGTAGCCCTTCGAGGGCTGAAAGTTGTCGCTCCCGTTACCTACGAGGGCCGTGACGGTGAAGACGGTTGCCGTGGTCGAGCTCGGGAACAGAGCGGCGAGGTCGGCGCTGACGTTCTGGACCGGCGTGACTGCGTAGCCGTACTTGGAGGATGCTCCCGACGTGGCCGAGAAGGTGTCGAGGTAGAGCAGGTTGATGGTGGTCGTGCCGTCGGTGACGTCGACACTCATCCAGTCGTTGTAGCTAGACATCGGGTCTTCGTTGCGGAGGAAAACCCCCTCGAACTCGAGCGTGGTCTGACCGGCCGGATAGTTGAAGTCGCGCGTGATGCCGGCTCCGCCAACGGGCGGGTTGGTCACGCCGCCGGGCATGGAGGGAGGCGTAGCGCCGTCCGTGTCGTCTGCCGCGAGCTCACACCACTGGCTACCGTCCGTGGGCATGCCCGAGTCGGTGGAGACTCCGGAAGGTGAGATGACGTGGCCCGAGCCGGACTCGATTGCCCAGGGAGTCGTCGGCGATGCGCCCGCGGTCTGCGACTCGAAGGAGCCGTCGGAGAGTCCGGGCGGAAGGACCGTGATGTAGCCGAGCTTCGTCTCGACGTCGGAACCCAGGGTTCCGGTTACGGAGAGGCTAACGTCGTAGGTGCCGGCTGAGCTGTAGACGTACGAGGGGTTCTCGAGGGTAGAGGTGCCGCCGTCGCCGAAGGTCCAGGACCATCCGGTGACATCCGCCGAGGAGAGGTCGGTGAAAGTCACGTTGAGCGGTGCGAGGCCGGAGACCGGTGTGCCCATGAAGGCTGCCGTCGTGACCGGTGCTCCCGTCGTTGCGTTGTAGACGAAGAGCGCGAAGTCCTGGTCGGTGGGGTCTCCGTTGCCGGGCACTCCGTCGCCGGCGATGGTCGAGGCGCTGACCGTAATCGTGAAAGCGCCGGACTGACCGGCGGGCAAGAAGACGGATTCGGTGTTGTTGCGGAAGTCCGCGGAGCCCCCGGTGATCGAGTTGGCGCCGCTGAAGTTGTTGCCGAGGTAGTTGTTGCCGCCGATGCTGACGACCAGGTCGAGGTCGTTGACCCAAGGCGCGCCCGTCGTCGAGCCGGGCGCGTCCGTCCAGACCAGCGTGACTCGGAAGGGACTGCCGGAGTCGTCCACGTTTCCGTTCATCAGGTAGGAGTCGCCCGAGAGGGTGAGGATGTCCGTCTGGTCGACGATCTCCTTCCCGACCGTGTCGAAGCTCCGGCCCAGGTTCATGCGCCCCATGCCTTGGCTGTTACTGGGCAGGGTGTCGTTCGCGCCGACGCCGGTCATGTACTCCGAAGAGTTGACGATGACCGCCTTGTTCATGGCGGGGCTGGGAGCGGGGAGCGCCTGGTTGAGGAACCACTGGCGCACGAGCGCCGCACCGCCCGCGACCGCGGGAGTCGAGTGACTGGTACCGCTCGACCAACCGTAGAGCGTCTGCCCACTCGGCCAGTACTGGTTGCACACGCCGGTGCCGCTGTAGTTGCTCTGCGGGACACCTGCTTGGATGTGAGTGCCCGGCGCCATCACCTCGGGCTTCCAGCGCCCGTCGCCACCGCTGCTGTTGACCGGACCGCGACTCGAGAAGGGGATGACGTCGCGAGCGTCGTCCGCACCTGAATTGAAGACAGCGCAACCGTCCGTGCCCGTCTGGCGATCGTTCTCGCCCGCGCCCACCGTCAGGATGTTCTTGGCGGTACTCGGAGTCGAGACCGTGTTCGAGCCCGAGCCATCATTGCCCGCGGCGAAGATGACCATGTACTCCTGGTTGCCACTCTGGCCGCTGCGAGCGTCTCGGACGATGAAGTCGTAGGACTGAGAGTTCGAGTCGTAGTCGGGGATCGGGTTCTGCGCTCCGTCGATGAAGCTCCACGAGTTGGAGCTGATGCGCGCACCCAGCGCGTAGGCCTGGCTCTCCCAGGTCGTACCGCTCGAGCCACCGGGTCCGAAGATGGCCGTCGAGCCGACGTGCGCCCACGGCGCCAGGCCGAGGCCGTAGTTGTAGTTCAGCGGGTCGTTGTAGGCGGCTCCCGAGAGATTGTTGAAGCCGGCGACGATGTGCGCATTCAGGAAGCCGTGGCCGGCTTCCGCGCCGGTCTGGCTCGTAGGGTTCAGAGCAAAGTCGATGCGGCCCGAGTCGAGGTCCGGGTGCCCGGCCAGCGACATCGCGTCGTCGACGACGTTGACGGAGAAGCTCCCGAACTGAGAAGAGTTGAAGCCCATCGAAGCGAGCCATGCGAGATAGCCCGTTCCGCTCGGACTTCCGCCCGTCATGTTGCCCGCCAAAATCTGACCCTGCCGCTCGTCGAGTCGTTTGGGCGTTCCGCCGACTTCGATCGCGAAGACATCCGGGCGGCGCGCCAGGCTGCGGAAGTGAATCGGGTCGAGGACCAGGTGCAGGTTGACGTAGGGGCCGACCTTCTCGAACCGTAGCGGGCCCGAGGAGAGCGCTCGAAAGTCGTCGAGGTCCGCGCGGCTCTCGAGGTCGATGATCGTCTGGATCGTGACGTTCATCGGCTGGCCGATGGCGCTGCGGGCTGCAGCCCGAATCGTCGGCGTCATCCGGAACGCCGGGTGGTACTCGTCCACGAACTGGACGCTCGTACTCTCGAGCGCGTAGTTCTCGAGCCGCGCAACATCGGAAGGAGCGAGCTCGATGATGAAGGCGTTCATCGGGCTGTACTGCGTGAAGCGTGCGCCGAGGCCCGCGAGGTCTTGCGTCCACGCGTCTCGAATCGGTCCACGGAACTGAACGATGTAGAGTCCGGCGTCAGGATCGAGCGGCTGGTCGTAGCCGGTACCGAAGACTTCGGTGGGGTCCAAGCTCTCGAGCACCGGGATCGGCTGAGCGCCGTTCAGCGCGTACCCGCTCAACGGGAGCAGGTCGAAGTCGTCGCGAAAGGTGAGCTCCGAGATCTGGAGTGCTTCGCGTCCGCCGAAGTCCTCCTCGTCCACGACGGCGATCACGAATGAGCCGTAGTCCTCTTCGGCTTCGATGGCGCCGCTCGCTCGTAACCAGTCGAGAGTCTCGAACTCGGCGCGATCGAAGCGGACCTTGTGCTTGGGGCCGGGGCCGAAGTGTCCGCTGACCGGAACGAAGCTCGTGGGTGCGGGGCCCGCGCTCGGAGCAGCTGCTGGAACGGAGCTGGGTTCGGGGAGCGGGCCGGTGAACGCGAAGGTGAGGAGGAGGCCTAGTACGTGAGCAGAGTTGTGCATTCGAGTCCGGACGAGCGAGCGACGATGAGGGTGCGTGGCGGATGGCGACTGCGCTAACTTGGGCGATCGGCGCGGAGCCTTCAATCAGGAGGAGGTCGAGCGAGGCTTCTGTACAAGAAGTGTACTTGAGGCCCTCGAGCGCGGTTCGCCGGATCGACCTTAGTCTTGCTGCCAGAGGAACTAAGAGCGCCGGAGTCGTTCAAAGGTTCCCGGGAAGAATCGGTCCGCGAGGACTTCTCGAACCCGCTCAGCACCGGTCGCGATCGGTCATGAGCTCACAGCTTCTGCGGAACCCGTTGTACGGTCCCGGCTTAGGGGAGGTGCCTGGCTCGTCCGCCCGGGATACCTGCCGCTTCGAAGTGACGGCGCGCCGGCTCAGAGAGCCCCCGTTAGGACTTGGCCGTGGGGCGATTCCCGAGCCAGTAGTCCAGCTTCTCCGCCAGCTGCTTCATGGCGATCGGCTTCGAGAGATAGTCGTCCATTCCGGCTTCCATGCAGCGCTCTCGATCGCCTTGCATCGCATTCGCCGTCATCGCGATGACGGGGATATCCGACCGGCCGCCGCGGCCATCGCGAATGTTCGCCGTGGCCTGGTACCCGTCCATCTCGGGCATTTGGCAGTCCATGAGAACGGCGCCGTACTCCTTCTCCTTGAGGAGCTGCAGCGCTTCGATGCCGTTGACCGCAACGTCGACTTCGTAGCCCATGCGCTCGAGGATCTTCGTGGCGACCGCCTGGTTGACCACGTTGTCTTCCGCCAGCAGCAGGCGCTTCGTATCCGCGGCGTTCTCGAACAGGCCGGGCGTTGTTCGGAGCAGGTAGTCGGAGTCGGGTGCTTCGTTCTCTGCTTCGGGCGAGTTCGAGCCGATTCCGAGTTCATTCTGATCCGGCTTCGGGACGAGGCGGGCGGTAAACCAGAAGCGGCTGTATTCGTGCTCCTTGCTCTCGATTCCGATCTCACCGCTCATCAGCTCGACGAGGCTCTTGCAGATCGAGAGGCCGAGGCCCGTGCCACCGAACTTGCGAGTGGTCGAGTTGTCCGCTTGGCTGAACACATTGAAGATCTTGGCCTGCGCTTCCTCGGAGACTCCGCAGCCCGTGTCGTAGATCTCGAAGCGCAGAACCGCTTCGCTCTCGGATTCGGAATCGACCGCTGCGCTGATAGTTACATGGCCGCGGTCGGTGAACTTGATCGCGTTGCTGACGAGGTTCGTAATGACCTGTCGAAGCCGAACCGAGTCACCGACGAAGGTCTTGGCGAGGTCGTCGGAGATCTCCTTCCGAAGCGTAAGGCCTTTCTGCATGGCAGAGATCGAGAGCAAGTGGAAGACCTCCTCGATGGTCTTCTTCGGCACGAACTCGGCTTGCTCCAGCTCGAGGCGGCCCGCTTCGATCTTCGAGAAGTCGAGGACGTCGTTGATGACCGTGAGCAGGCTGCCCGCCGAGCTCCGAACGGTGTCGGCGAACTCGAGCTGTTCGGGATCCAGCTCGGTGCTCATCAGGAGGTCCGTCATTCCGATCACGCCGTTCATGGGCGTTCGGATCTCGTGGCTCATGTTCGCGAGGAAGGCGCTCTTCGCTCGGCTGGCGGCGAGGGCTTCATCGCGTGCTTGAGCCAGCTCCTTCGTGCGATCCGAGACACGAGCTTCGAGGCTCTGATTCAGCTCGATCAGGCTCTGGCTGGACCTGCGCTCGCACTCGATCGCGCCTCGAAAGGCCACATCGAGCTTCGCGAGCTCATCTCCGAGTGACTTCTCGGTCGGCTCGAACGCGATCTCTTCACCGCGTTCGAAAGCCTTGATGACGGCAAGCAGCTTGGAGGCCGGCTGAAGCACGATCTTGCGCAGCCCCATCCAGACGGTGATCAGGAGAGCGATCAGAGTCAGGACGGCGATGCCCAGGCTGCGCGCCTCCGAACGCTTCACTCCGGCGAGGGCGCTCGACTCCGCCTGTTCGTAGATCAGCTGGCCGTTGCAGAAGGCTTGCGGAGCAGATTTGTGCAGGCGCTGACCCTCGTCGATTCCCTCGCCCAGCCCGAATATGACCTGGCCATGCTGGCAGACCAGGCGCGAGCGTACGCCCTGCGCGCCGCGATTCGCGAAACCGAAGATCGGTTCGGCGATTCTGCCGACGTCGATGATCATCGAGCCAGTCACGCGCCCCGACGACTGGAGCAGTGGCTCGACCTGTGTGATGCGCATGAGCCCTCCGCTCAGGCACGACACGGTGAACGGCGCGGACGACGCGTCTTGATACCACTCGCGGTCCTCGACGTTGACGGCGTCTCTCAGTGGCGCTCGATCTTCGATGGCGACGAAGCGTTCGCCGTCTGCGTCGAAGAGCTCGATGGATTGGATGTTGGGCGTGTGAATGAAGAGTCGCTTGCACGCGTTCTCGATCGAGGCGCGCATCTGTTCAGCTTGCTCATGCTGGTCGGATGCGAGGAGCCCGAAGTACTTCGCGACGGCATCCTGGGAGAGCACGCCGGAGAGGATGGTGCTGAACTCGTTGACGCGGTATTCGAGCAACTCGGAGGCCGTCGACGCGGAGGTCTCCAACCGCGCACTCGCCGCCTCCAAAGCATCGGAACGGTTGTTCTCGCGTTCGTGAATCCAGAGCGCTGCCACCAGTGCAGTGACGGGGAGCAGGATTCGGGTAAGGAGTTTTCCGCGTAGTCCCAGCTGAAGACCTCGAGGTACCCGGGGCAGGGGGGGAGGGGAGTTCGGCAGAAGCTGCCTGTTAACGGCCCACGGGTATTTCTCTGCATTTCGGCGGCCGTCGGCGCGGTGCTGGAGGACTCGGCGAATATTCGAGAGCGAAAGTTTTTCTGCCAGCGGTGGCGGCGATCAGAGACGCGATTTGCGCGCGGAGTGGCGGTGATCCGAATTAGCCAAAGTACGCAGCCGGCCGCGGAGGTCGGCGCCATCGGTGGCCAATTGGGTGCTCTGCTTGTAGGCTCCGCCCCGTGCAGATAAGTGCACGCGAAAGGCACATGAGACTATGAAGGTGGTTTGCATTGGGGGAGGACCGGGCGGCCTCTATCTCGCGATCCTCATGAAGAGGAATTTCCCGGACTGCGAGGTCCGCGTGCTCGAGCGCAACCGCGCTGACGACACTTTCGGTTGGGGCGTCGTCTTCTCGGACGAGACGATGACCGGGTTCGAAGAAGCGGATCCGGAGAGCTACGCCCGCATCACGGAGGAGTTCGTCTACTGGACGGACATCGACACCTTCTACGGCGGTGAGTGCGTCCGCTCCACGGGCCACGGCTTCTGCGGGATGGCGCGCAAGAAGCTGCTCCAGGTCTTTCACGAGCGCTGCTTCGAGCTTGGCGTGCAGCTCGAGTTCGAACACGAAGTCGAGAACCTCGACGAGTTCGCGGATGCGGATCTCATCGTTGCGAGCGACGGCATCAACAGCTTCATTCGTGAAGCCCATGCAGAGCACTTCCAGCCGAGCCTGGACTGGCGCAAGAACAAGTTCTCCTGGCTCGGAACGACGAAGACGCTGGGAGCCTTCACGTTCATCTTCAAGGAGAACGAACACGGGCTGTTCCAGATTCACGCCTACCCCTTCCAGACCGTCTCGAATGGGGCGGATCGCGACCTCTCGACGTTTATCGTCGAGTGCTCGGAGGAGACCTGGAAGCGCGCTGGGCTCGACCAGGCTTCCGAAGATGAGACGGTCGCGTATACGAAGAAGCTCTTTGCCGAAGAGCTCGAGGGGCACGACGTCCTGATCAATCGTTCGCAGTGGCGAACTTTTCCGACCGTCCGGAACGAGCGCTGGTTCTACAAGAACATCGTGCTGATCGGCGACGCCGCGCACACAGCGCACTTCTCGATCGGCTCGGGCACGAAGCTCGCGATGGAAGACGCGATCGCCCTCGTCGACGCTTTCAAGCGCAAGGGCTTGGGGGATGTTCCCGAGGTGCTCGCCGACTACGAGGAGGCGCGCTGGGTCGATTCGCTCAAGGTGCAGAAGGCTGCACAGACGAGCCTCGAGTGGTTCGAGGACTGCGACCGGTTCATGAAGCAGGATCCGATCCAGTTCAAGTTCAACCTGATGTCGCGTTCGAAGCGCATCACGTGGGACAACCTGACCGAGCGTGATCCGGCGCTGATCGATCGCGTGCGCGAGTGGTATGCGAAGGATGTCGGCGCGCCCATGAGCTCGGACGGAACGCCTCCGCTGCCAATGTTCACTCCGTTCAAGACGCGAGACCTGACGCTGGACAATCGAGTCGTCGTCTCGCCGATGTGCCAGTACTCCGCGCAGGATGGAACGGTCGGTGATTGGCACTTCGTTCACTACGGCGGCCTGTGCCTCGGTGGCCCCGGCTTGATGTTCACGGAGATGACGAACGTCTCGGCCGAGGGGCGCATCTCTTACGGTTGCGCCGGTCTGTACAACGACGCACATGAGCAAGCCTGGAAGCGGATCGTCGACTTCGTCCACGCGACTTCGCCGACGAAGTTCGGTATCCAGATCGCGCATGCCGGGCGCAAGGCTTCCTGTTCGCTGCCCTGGGAGGGCGACAAGCCCCTGAAGGGTGGAGATGCCTGGAAGGCGCTCGGGCCTTCGGCTGTCCCGTTCGACAGCGACTGGCCGAGTCCGAGGGAGATGGATCGCGCCGATATGGATCGGGTGCGCGACGAGTTCGTGGCATCGACAGAGCGCGCACTCCGAATCGGCTTCGACGTCGTCGAGCTACACATGGCCCACGGCTATCTGCTCTCGAGCTTCCTCTCACCGAAGTCCAACCAGCGCACTGACGAGTACGGTGGTTCTCTGGAGAACCGCGCGCGCTTTCCCCTCGAGGTGCTCTGCGCCGTTCGAGCAGTCTGGCCCGACGAGAAGCCTCTGTTCGTGCGCATCTCCGCGACCGACTGGCTCGACGAGAGTGGCGGCCTGACCGTCGAGGACTCCGTGCAGATTGCGCGCTGGCTCGGCGAGAATGGCTGCGATGTCGTGGACGTCTCGAGCGCCGGCAACACGCCGGAGTCGAAGCCGATCTACGGGCGTATGTACCAAGTCCCCTTTGCGGAACGTATCCGCCACGAGGCCGAGATTCCGGTCATGTCGGTGGGCGCCATTCAGGGGCAAGACCACGTGAACACCGTGCTCGCAGCTGGGCGAGCCGATCTGTGTGCTCTCGCGCGTCCGCACCTCGCCGATCCGCAGCTCACCCTGAACGCGGCGATCACGCACGGCTACACGGACCACTGGGTGCCGAAGCAGCTGAGTGCCATTCGGCCTCAGCCACAGAAAGGCTAGAGAGGGACTAGCGAGCGCGGACTTTGACCGTCTCGCCGATGTGGTCCAGGATGCGGCGCAGGTCGTCGTAGTCGGGATGGCGTAGGCGCATCCACGCATTCGCCATGTACCCGCCCTCGACTCCCTGAGTCGCGGTTCCGGGCGGCGGAAAGAACGTGTCGATGATGCTGTCGCCGAACTCGCGCTCGATCTGCTCTACACCCTCGTAGCCGGTGATCTGGCCGTCGCACTCGGGACGCAGTGCGATCATTCCGCCCGCGTAGCGTCGCGACGCCTTGGCGCCCGGCTTGCCGTGCACGATCGCGTTCGCCCACTCCTCGTAGACGTCGATCTCGTTCGCCGCGCCGTAGATGTCCCAGACTTGCACGCCGGGCGGACGGCAGCCGATCTCCGAGAACTTCAGCCCCTTCGGCCCGAAGAACCACTCCATGTGCGTCGCGCTCGTCTCGATCTCGAGCACCTCGATGACCTTCTCGCACATCTTGCGAACTTCGGCATAGTCCGCCGAGTCGTTGCGATTGGTGACAACGATCTGAGGGTTGATCCAGCGCTCGCGCATCGCCTCGAGCACGCCCGGGTAGTAGTGCGAGATGAACTCGTGCTCGATCTTCCCGTTGATCGTGATCGTGTCGAAGAACCCTTCGTGCCCTTCGATGAACTCTTCGACGGCCGTCGGCATACCGTGAGCGACTCCGCAACTCTCGATGGCCGCATCGAGCTCCACTTCATTGTTCGCGCGGTAGGTTCCCGCCGCACCGGCGCCGTCGCGTGGCTTGAGGATGACCGGATAACCGACCTTCGCCACGAAATCGCGGACCTCTTCATCGGAGGCCGCACCGGTCGACTGCGCACAGGGAACTCCCGCCTCGCTCAGGACCTCTTTCATGGCCGGCTTGTCGCGACAGAGGTAGGCCGTCTTGGTCGAGGTCCCGGGAATCGAGCAGCGCTCGCGGATGTGCGCGACAGGCATCGTGTGAGCTTCGACCGTGGACTCGATGCGATCGACCCAGCTGTTCGCCTGCACCTTGCGAACGGCATCCTCGAGCGCGCTCTCGCTGCAGACCGAGGGGATCTGAATGTACTCGCTCATCCAGCTCAGGAGCTCGCGGTCGAGGTACTCCTTGGGTCGTTCACCGATGCCCGTAACACGTGCTCCGACGGCTGCTAGCGCGCGCGGAAATTCGCGTTGGTTTCGAGGGAAAGCGGGTTCGACGAAGATGACATGCATGGCGAATGGGGGCCGGGCGAAGCGGTGGTTTGACTGAGTCAGTATTGCTGGCGAGCGGATTATTTGCCGGAGAGATTCTCGTAGATCTCGACGTAGCGGTCGGCTTGATGCTCCCAGGAGTAGTCCTTGGACATCGCGTTCTGAACGAGACGATTCCAGGCCGGTCGGTTCTGCCAGAGCTCGAGTCCGTAGCGGATGGCCCAGTCGAGACCGTCCGGACTGTAGTGGTCGAACACGATGCCCGTACCTTCGCCGCTGTCCGCGTCGAACAGGTCCACGGTGTCCGCCAGGCCGCCGGTCTTTCGGACGATCGGGATCGTCCCGTACTTGAGGCTGTACATCTGGTTCAGGCCGCAAGGCTCGTAGCGCGAGGGCATCAGGAACATGTCGCTTCCCGCTTCGATCATGTGAGCGAGTCGATCGTTGAAGTCCGTCGTGAACGAGACCTTGGTCGGGAACTCGCGCATTAGCTGACTGAAGAAGTCCTCGTAGCGAGGGTCGCCGCTCCCGAGTACGCACAGTCGCGCGTCCGTCCTGGTCAACATGCGCGGCAGGACGCTGAACATCAGGTCGAAGCCCTTCTGAGCGCTCATGCGGCTCACGATTCCAAAGACCGGCGCGCCGCGATCGAAGGGCAGCCGAACAGCGTCCAGGAGCGCGCGCTTGTTCACTTCCTTGCCGGCGAGATCATCGGCGCTGAAGTGGCACGGAATCAGCGCATCCTTCTCGGGGCTCCAGATGTCGTAGTCCACCCCGTTGACGACGCCCACGAGTGACTCGGCGCGGTGCTCGAGCATCTTCTCCAGGCCCATTCCAAACTCCTCGGTCTGGATCTCCTTCGCGTAGGTCTCGCTGACGGTGGAGAGCAGGTCGGCGTACAGCACGCCCGTCTTCATGAAGCTCAGGACGCCATTCTCGAGGTCCTCCTGGTGCAGGGCGCTGCGCACATCGCCGAGGCCCAAGCTCTCGATCGTCTCGGCCGGAAAGAGGCCCTGGTAGCCGATGTTGTGAATCGTGAGCAGGGTCTTGGACTTGTTGAAGAGGTCGTCCCAGGCGTAGACGCCCTCGAGGTAGAGGGGCAGCAGGGCCGTGTGCCAGTCGTTGCAGTGGAAGACATTCGGCGCGAACCCGAGGTGCTGGCAACACTCGATGACTGCGCGGGTGAAGAGCCCGAAGCGAAGGTGCTCGTCCTCGTCGGAGGTGTAGATGTTCTTTCGGTCGAACAGCTCCGGGCAGTAGAGCATGTGGACGGGCAGGCCACCGTTCGGAAGCGAAGAGGTGAAGGCTCTGAAGTAGTAAGTCTGCTCGCCCGAGGTGACCGTGATTGCGCGGAGCGCTTCGACCGGAGTGAACTCCCACCCGCCGTTCTCGACTCTCTCGTAGAGCGGCATGAACAGGAGGGTTTCATGACCCTTCTTGTGAAGCTCGTTGGCGAGTGCTGCCGAGACGTCGGCCAGTCCCCCCGTCTTGGCGAAGGGCGTGACTTCCGATGAAAGCATGCAGATGCGAAGCGGAGTCATAATTCGGTGGAGTTGGCGAACGCGAAACGGGAGATAGGGCCGCCCCGCGATAGAAGGCGAGATCCAAGGATAATCAATGCGCTCGTCCGATGGCGCCCTGAGTCGACGCAGGTTATCCTACGTCCCGTTTCAATACCTCCTGGGAGCCACGACGAATCGGACTCCCACCGCAAGCTCGCGCTTGCGCTTTCGTCTGCCGCGCGGCTCCAAAGCTCCGGCGTCCCACCCTCCGCGCTCTACCATGCTCCACGCGATCTTCGTGGTTCCCTTCGGAATGAAGACTTCGCTGCGTTTCGTGCGCGCGACTTCTCGGCTTGCGGACGTTCGGTTGGGGATCATCAGTCAGGACAAAGCGAACAAGCTCCCCGACGATATTCAGGCGTCGATCGTCGCATTCCAACAAGTCGACGACGCTCTGAATCCGACGAGCCTCGCCGAGGGCGTCCGCCAGCTCGCGGCGAAGATGGGTGGTCGGGTCGATCGCCTGATCGGAATTCTCGAGCAACTGCAAGAGCCGCTGGCGCAGGTCCGTGAAGAGCTGGGCATTCGGGGCATGGCGCTGCAGACGGCGACGAACTTTCGCGACAAGGCGCGCATGAAGGACGTGCTGCGGGACAACGACCTGCCCTGCGCAGCTCACAGGCTCGCGACGACCGCAGCCGAAGCGCTGAGAGCGGCGGACAGCATCGGCTATCCTATGATCGCCAAACCGCCGGATGGCGCGGGCGCCAAGAACACCGTGAGGATCGAGACTCACAAACAGCTCGAGGGCTACATGCGCGCGATTCCGCCGACCAAGGCCGCGCCGCTCCTGCTCGAGGAGTTCATCCGGGGCAAGGAGCACTCCTTCGACACCGTCTCCGTCGGTGGACAGCACGTCTTTCACTCCATCTCCGAGTACTACCCGTCGCCCCTGGAGGTGATGGAGTCCCCGTGGATTCAGTGGTGCGTCTTCTTGCCGCGCGAGATTCACCATGCGGAGTTCGAGGACATTCACGCCGCCGGATGCAGGTCGCTCGACGCACTCGGCATGGTGACCGGGCTCTCCCACATGGAGTGGTTCCGCCGCGCGGATGGCTCGATCGCAATCTCCGAGGTCGGGGCACGGCCGCCCGGAGCGCAGTTCACGACGCTCCTGTCCTACGCGCACGACACCGACTTCTACTCAGCTTGGGCAGAGCTCGTCGTGCACGAACGCTTCACGCCGCCGGAGCGCAAGTACTCCTGCGGTGCGGTCTTCCTTCGCGGCCAGGGTGCAGGACAAGTCGCGAGTATTAGCGGTATCGAGGAGATCAAGCGAGAGCTGGGCGACCTGATCGTCGAGGCGCGCATTCCGGAGGTGGGGACACCGCAGGCTTCGAGCTACGAGGGCGAGGGCTTCATCATCCTCCGCCACGAGGAGAGCGAAGTCGTGAAGAAGGGACTCGCGAAACTGTTGAAGCTCGTGCGCATCAACTTGGGCGATCCGGCGACGACCGCAAGGAGCAAGGCTTAATGAACGTTCTCATGATCTCTCCGGGATTCCCGGAGGACTTGGCCTTCTTCACCAAGGGGCTCGCTCAGACGGGCGCTCGCGTGCTCGGTGTCGGCGATCAGTCGGTTCGCGCTCTGCATGAAGACGCCCGCGGCGGTTTGACGGATTACCTGCAAGTCGCGAGTCTCTGGAAAGAAGACACGGTCGTCCGCGAGATCAAGGAGTGGCTCGGCGGACGTCGAGTCGAGCGCGTCGAGTGCTTGTGGGAGCCGGGTGTCGTGCTCGCTGCCAAGCTGCGCGCCGCTCTCGGCGCACCGGGGATCAACGAGGAACAAGCGCACGCCTTCCGCGACAAGGATCGCATGAAGGCCGTACTCGACGAGGCCGGCATTCGCACGCCGCGACACGCTCGCGCCAGCACCACCGAACAGATTCGCGAATACTCCGCCGAGATTGGCTATCCGATCATCATCAAGCCGATCGACGGAGCGGGATCCGCGGACACCTATCCGGTTCGTTCGGACGAGGAGCTCGAGCAAACGCTGCGATTGATCGGACATGTCCCCGAGGTCAGCGTAGAGGAGTTCATCGAGGGCGAGGAGTACACCTTCGACACGGTCTGTGCGAACGGCGATGTGCTCTTCGACAACATCTCGTGGTATCGCCCGAAACCGCTGACGGCGAGGCTCAATCCGTGGATTAGCCCTCAAGCGATCAGCCTGCGCGACACCGAGTCCGAGGTCTATCGGAAGGGGCGCGAGCTGGGGCACGGCGTCCTGAGCGCGCTCGGCTTCGACACCGGGTTCACCCACATGGAGTGGTTCCTCAAGCCGGATGGAGAAGCGGTCTTCGGGGAGATCGGTGCTCGCGCACCGGGCGGCCGTCTGACGCACGCGATGAACTACTCGTGTGACATCGACCTGTTCCATGCCTGGGGCGAAGCGATCGCTTACGGGCGCACCTCCCAGGACACGACCAAGAAGTTCAACGCGGCCATCGTCTTCAAGCGTGCTGTGGGTACGGGGCGCATCAAAGCTCACGAGGGGCTCGCCGGTCTGCTCGGCCAGTACGGCGAGTATGTTGTTCACATGGACCTGAACCCGGTCGGTGCGCCTGTTCGGGACTATCGCAAGGTCGTCACAGGCGATGGTTGGATCGTGGTTCGGCACCCAGATCTCGGCGCGACGCTCGAGCTGGCAGATGCATTCGCGAATGATTTCAGGTTGGTTGCAGAATGAGTGAAGCGCGGGAGATTGTTCTCTTGGGACCGCAGCGGCTGAAGCCGATTGTGTCGGGTGCCTTGAAGCGGCTCGGGATCTCGGGCTCGATCGCAATCGTTACGGCGGGCTGGGAAGAGCGCGAAGGCGAAGATCGCGAGCTCTCTGAGCACGTCGGCGTGGATGTTCGCAACCTCTCCGTCTACCAGCGAGTCGAAGACATCTTCCAGCGAGATCAAGAGCTGTTCGATGCGATGCGCAAGCGGCACGACACGATGCGCAAGATCCAGACCTTCTATCGCATGCGCCTCGCGCACGCGCTCGAGTCTGCGCGTGAGCTGCTCGGTCGCGAGGACGCAGAGCCGGAGCTCCTGGAGTCCGCGCGCGAAAGCGCCATTTCTGTCGTGCGTCAGCTCGACACGGAACACCTCGACCGAGTCGATGAGGTTCACGCCGAGTTCAATGAGGTCTGGCGACCGGGAGAGCGCGAGCACGTCGCTCATCACCGTCAGGCGATCGCATCCGAGATGGCCGAATGCCAGGCTCTGTGCATCGCAGGCGGCCACGTGGCGATCCTGCTCAACCGCATGCGTCTGTTGGACGTGATCGGCCTGGCACCGGACATTCCGATTCTGGCGTGGGCTGCGGGCGCGATGGTGCTCGGCGAGCGAGTCATCCTGTTCCACGACAGCCCGCCGCAAGGGCCGGGTGATGCAGAAGTGCTCGAGCGCGGCTTCGGACTGTGCAAGGACTTCGTCGCACTGCCGCACGCCTCGCGTCGACTTCGCCTCGAGGACAAGACTCGCGTCGGCCTCTTCGCCAAGCGCTTCGGGCCAGCCAACTGCGTCGCGTTGGACGAGCTGTGCGAGGTTACCTACAACGGCGGCGTCCTCCGTCCGGAAGCCTTGACGATGTGCCTCACGCCCGAAGGCTTGCTGAAAGAGATGGAGGCAGCGTGATGATCTCAGCGGGTGATCTTCGCAAGTCTCGCGATCTCGATCGGGATGAGCTCGAGACTCTTGCGCGCGACCACATCTTCCCCGTGGTGGATGGAACGGAAGCGACCTTCCTGTTTCGCGGCGCCGCTGATGAAGTCCTCATGCGCCACTGGATCTACGGGCTGTCCTCGACGCAGCCCTTCGAGCGCATCCACGGGACCGACTTCTGGACCCTGACGATGGAGATCCCCGCGTGCTCGCGCGTGGAGTACAAGCTCGAGATCGCGGAGGGCGAGCAGCGTCGGCTGATTCGCGACCCGCTCAATCCGCACACCGCACACGATCCCTACGGTGCGAACTCGGTCGTCCACGGCGCTGGCTACGAAGTGCCGGACTGGGTGTTGCCCGACGGCGAGGCGCGCCCTGGCGAGATCGTCGATCACGTGATCGGGAGCGATGTCTTCGGTGAGCGCAGGACCTTCCAGGTCTACTTGCCGGCGAGGTATCGCGAGACGCGGCGCTATCCGCTGCTTGTCATGCACGACGGTGAGGACTTCGTGAAGTTCGCGGGTCTGAAGCTCGTGCTCGACAACTTGATCCACCGGCAGGAGATTCCTCCGGTGGTGGTCGCTCTTACTAGTTCGCCCAAGCGACTCGAAGAGTACGCCGCGAACGAGAATCAGGGTCGGTTCATCGTAGAGGAGCTCGTGCCGGCGCTCGAGGATAAGTACGCCCTGGTGGGAACACCCGAAGCGCGCGGTTTGGCTGGCGCTTCCTTCGGTGCGGTGACGTCCTTGCACACCGCCTGGACGCATCCCGGCTTTTTCTCCTCGCTGCTCTTGCAGTCCGGTTCCTTCGCCTTCACCGACATCGGCAACGAGCACGATCGCGGACCCTTGTTCGATCCGATCGTGGAGTTCGTCAATGCCTTCCGTGAGAAGCCCGGCAAGCCGGTGGAGAAGGTCTGCGTGACTTGTGGAACCTACGAGTCGCTCATCTACTACAACCGTTCCATGGTTCCGCTCTTGGAGCGGACTGGGATGGACGTTCGGTACATCGAAGCCCGCGACGGGCACAACTGGGACAACTGGCGTGATCGCATGCGCGAATCGCTCTCCTGGCTGTTTCCCGGACCGTTATGGATGGTCTACGAATGAGGCGGAGGAACTAGTTTGGCAAAAGTGACGAAGCGCATCGGGCTCTCGCTCGGTGCGGATCTGTGTTGGCCGTTCTGCTACGAAGAGATCATCAAGCAGCTCGAGCTCGAGCTTCCGATCGGGAAGCGGAAGGTCTCTTTCGAGATCGAGCGGGTGAACATCGAGCCGCATCGCCTCCGTGACGAGTCGCGCTACGACCTGGTCATGGACCGGTTGACGCACTGGTACCGGACGAGTCGCGAGTGGATCAAGAAGATCGCGATCATGGACGGGACCTACGTGCTCAATAGCCCGTGGACCTTTCAGTCCATGGAGAAGCAGACGAGCTACTGCGCAATGATGCGGCTCGGTATGCCGATTCCGGAGACCTGGCTGGTTCCCCCGAAGGACCACGAGGAGAACCCCGACCTCCAGCGAACGTTGGACAAATACGCCCAGCTCTTCGACCTCGGAGAGATCGGTGACAAGATCGGCTACCCGCTGTTCATGAAGCCCTACGACGGTGGCGCATGGGTGGGGGTGACGCGAATCGACAACGCGGATCAGCTTCGCGCCGCCTACGAGGAGAGTGGACTGCACATCATGCACCTGCAGGAGGCGGTCGATCCGTACGACGTCTTCGTGCGTTGCTTGGGCGTCGGGCCGCAGGTCCGCGTGATGCGCTATGACCCGACCAAGCCGTTGCACGACCGGTACGTGGTTGGCGAGCACGACCTGGAGGACAAGGAGCTCGCCACGCTGCGCGCGTCGACTCTGACCATCAACAGCTTCTTCGGCTGGGACTTCAACTCGTGCGAGCTACTGCGCCACACGCATACACGAGTCTGGCACCCGATCGACTTCGCGAACGCCTGTCCGGACTCCCAGGTCACCTCGCTGCACTACCACTTCCCGTGGCTGGTGATGGCGAAGATCCGCTGGTCCTTGTTCTGCGCGGCAACCGAGCGGCCGATGAAGCTCAACCAGAACTGGAAGCCGTACTTCAAGATCGCCGACACGGACATGAGCGCCGAAGAGAAGCTCGTCGAGTACGGCAAGCTCGGCGAGAAGCACTTTGAGACCGCCAAGTTCGACGAGTTCTGTGACAAGCACCTCGGAAACCTCGAAGAGGTCGTCGGCGAGTTCTTCAGCACGGATGTCGCGAAGGAGATCATTCGGGACAAGGTCTCGGCGATGTATCCCGAGCACGAGTGGGATGAGTTCACGGACCTCTTCTGGTCGCGAGTTCAAGAATGGCGAGAGCACACGACACAGACGGCCCGTTGAAGGTCGCGGGAGAGACACTTTGAAAGACAAGACGACTTGGTACTCAGAACGACTCGAGCAAGACGTGGACGTCGTTCGGTGGGGGACGCACGGGACACCGCTGCTGCTGTTTCCCACGGCCGCGGGTGATGCCGAGGAGAGTGAGCGATTCTTGATGCTCGACGTCCTCGCTCCGCTCCTGGAGGAGGGCCGAATCAAGGTCTACTCGGTAGACAGCGTCGCGGGTGAAGTCATGTTCTCCAAGGATCAAACCCTGGAGCACATCACCTGGATCCAGACGCAGTTCCACAGCTTCATTCGCAACGAAGTCGTGCCCGCCATTCGCACTGACTGCAATTCGGAAGAGATCGAGATCGTCGCCGCTGGTGCATCGATCGGAGCCTTTCACTCGCTCGCCGTTCTGTGTCGCTACCCGGACGTCTTCTCGCAGGCGATCTGCATGAGTGGGACCTACGACCTGACGAAGTTCACCGACGGCAAGATGACGAGCACGCTCTACGACTCATCGCCGATCCACTTCATGGGGCAGATGCCCGAAGGGCCGCACCTCGACCAGCTCCGCAAGCGCTTCGTACTGTTGACGCACGGCGACGGTCGCTGGGAAGAGCCGAAGCAGTCCTGGAACATGGCCGAAGAGCTCGGTGCGAAGGGCGTTCCGAACCGCGTCGATGCCTGGGGCGAGGACTACGACCACGACTGGCCGACGTGGCGCCAGATGCTCCCGAAATACATCGAAGAGCTGATTCCGATTCAGTAGCCCGTCGGGTGAGAGGCTGCGTCGGCTCAGGTCGGCGTGGGTTGGGGAGTCGGAGCTGGCGCCGAGCTTCGCTCGAACTCATAGCCGTGCGGGATGACGACAATGCCCGAAGGGGTGATCTTGAAGCGCTTCGAGTCGATGTCGGGGTCGTAGCCGATCTCCGTTCCGTCGGGGATTCGGACCCACTTGTCGATGATCGCACGGCGAATGCGGCAGTCCTTACCGACGTGAACTCCAGTAAACAGAATCGAGCTATCGACAGTGGCTCGCTCTTCGACCCGGACTTGGCTGGAGATGATCGAGCGCTTGACCTTGGCACCCGAGATGATGGCACCGAGGCAGAGCAGTGAGTCCAGGACTTCGGCTCTCAGACCTTTGCCACCGGGATCGCCGAAGACTGTCTTCGCGGGCGGCTCGTAGCGGATCAGGGAGTAGATTGGCCAGTTGGAGTCGTACAGGTTGAATTTGGGTTCGACTCGGCAGAGATCGATGTTCGCTTCGTAGAACGAGTCGAGTGTTCCGATATCGCGCCAATAGGGCTCCGCACCGCCGCTGACATCGACGTAGTCGTGCGCGTAGACGGGCGAGTCCTTGATCATGCGCGGGATGATGTCCTTACCGAAGTCGTGGCTCGAGTCCTCTCGCGCGGCATCCTCGCGAAGCACTTCGATCAGCTTGTCCCTCTCGAACATGTAGATGCCCATCGAAGCGAGCGACCAGCCTGGGCGCTCGGGCATCGGACGGGGCTCGCCGGGCTTCTCCTGAAAACCGATGACCCTGCGATCCTCATCGACCTCGAAGACGCCGAACCGTGATGCCTCCGGAGTGCGAACTGGAATCGCGCCGATGGTGAGAGCCGCGTTCTTGGACTTGTGCTCCGAAAGCATCCGGCCGTAGTCCATCTTGTAGATGTGATCGCCGGAGAGGATCAGGACGTGCTCGGGGCGCTCTTTTTCGAGCGTGTCGATGTTGTGATAAATCGCGTCAGCGGTGCCCTGGTACCACTTGCCCGACTGGAGATGGTGGGGCGGGCGGACGCTGATGAACTGGCCGAGTCGGCGGGGGAGGAAGTTCCACCCGAAGCGGATGTGTTCTTCGAGAGAGCGAGCCTGGTACTGGGTCAGGACGTAGATGCTTCGCAGACCGGAGTGAATGCAGTTCGACAGCGTGAAGTCGATGATGCGGTACATGCCGCCGAAAGGTACCGCGGGTTTGGCCCGATCCAGTGTGAGTGGCATCAGCCGCTCGCCTTGTCCGCCGGCGAGAATGAGCGTGAGTGTCTTGTTCAGGTCTTGGGTGTGCGGCATGCCTGGCTCTGAGGTCTTTCGTAGGCGCGGGCTGAATGGTGGCCCGAGGTGAACACTAGGATGCCTTTTCTTCCGAGATCAAGGTAGATGATCTCTCCCTTCTGTGACGCAACTTGCGGCTGAAGAGCGTCGTGAGCGATTCACGTGGCGCGCTCGTCGAACAATTGCGTAAGGCCTGGAAAACCTGTGCGAGCTAGGCGACAGTAGCCGCCTCGAAATCGCTCGCCAGGCACCCGATTCTTTCGGCTCGCGACCTGTCCGTCTCCCCCACCGCTTGCAGATATGAATGCCGTTCGACTCTCCGGAGTCACGAAGAATTACGGGGCTCATCGGGCCGTCGACTCGCTGGATCTCAGTATCCCGACGGGCTCGGTCTACGGCTTCATCGGGCCCAATGGCTCGGGGAAGACCACGACGATTCGGATGATTCTGCACATCATCCACCCGGACCAGGGTGAGATCGAAGTGTTGGGTCGGAAGGAGACGCGCGCTTCCAACGACAGGATCGGGTACCTGCCGGAAGAGCGCGGCATGTACAAGAAGATGAGCGTGAAGCGGCTCCTGACTTACTACGGGACGCTCAAGGGGATGAGCAAGCGAGACGCGAGGCGCGTGGGTGTCGAGTGGATGGAGAAGCTCGGGCTGGAGGCGTGGATCGACAAGAAGGTCGAAGCGCTCTCGAAGGGCATGGCTCAGAAGGTTCAGTTCATCAGCACGGTGATCTCAGCGCCCGAGCTGGTGATCTTGGATGAGCCCTTCTCCGGCCTGGACCCGGTCAACCTGGAGGTCTTGCGAGCGGCGATCCTGGAGCTGCGCGAGTCGGGTTCGACAGTCATCTTTTCCACGCACGACATGACGATGGCGGAGCAGATGTGCGACTCGATCTTCATGATCTACCGAGGCAAGAAGGTGCTCGACGGAACGGTCGCTAGCGTCCGTGCTTCCTACCGTGCGGACACGATTCGCCTGAAGCTCTCGGGCGGTCGGTCTGTGCTTGAAGGGTTGCAGGGAATCGACAGTGTCAACGACATGGGGCACATTCAGGAGGTCCGCTTCAGCGGTGACTCGCAAGAGCTCCTCCAACGCCTGATGGCGGTGACGGCGGTCAACCACTTCGAGATCACCGAGCCCTCGCTCCACAACATCTTCATCCGCATCGCGAGCCCCGAGCCCGAGGACGTCGCTCATGTCTAAGATTATGACCATCGGGTGGACGGAGTACCTGAGCGCGGTTCGTAGCAAGGCCTTCATCATCGGAATCATCATGATGCCGATCATGATGGGGGGCAGCTTGATCGCGAAGTACCTCTCGGAGTCCAACGTGGATCTTCAGGAGCGCAAGTTCGCGATCCTGGATGAGTCCGACGGGATGTATGAGCTCCTCGAGGCTGCTCTCGAGGTTCGCAACTCGGAGATCTTCGAGACGGTCGGCGAGAAGCCGGTGCAAGGCGGTATGCCGGGTCTTCCTGTCTTGTCGGACGGTTCGAGCGACGGCGCGGGATCTGGCTCCGAGGCGGAGGTCACCTGGGAGCCTGGTGAGATGCAGGAGAAGCGCCAGGTCAAACCGACCTTCAGCATGGAGCGCTACGAGCACGACGCGAACGAGACGCGATCGCCGGAGCTCGTCCTCTCGGATCGGGTCCGGAGTGGCGAGCTGTTCGCCTTCTTGATCGTCGGCAAGAATGTCTTCGAGCCAGATCGCAAGCCGAAGGACTACGTCAACTACCACTCGGCCTCACCGACTTATGGCGACCTGCCGAAGTGGATCAAGAGTACGATTCAGGACGAGGTCGAGACTTCGCGTTTCCAGTCGAAGAATATCGATCCCGAGCTCGTCAAAGACATGAAGCGCCGCGTCAACTTCGACGAGCGCAGCCTGGTGGAGGAGACGGTCGAAGGCGAAGAGATCGGAGGGGAAGAAGAGAACGACTTCGAGAGCTACGTGATCCCGATCGCCTCCGTGATCATGCTCTTCATGCTCATCATGATGGCCGCTCCTCAGGCATTGAATGTCGTGTTGGAAGAGAAGATGCAGAAGATCTCGGAGGTCCTGATCTCCGCTGTCTCTCCCTTCCAGCTGATGATGGGCAAGCTGGTTGGGACGGTACTGCTCTCCATGACGCTCTCCGCGGTCTACCTCGGTGCTGTCGTGGTTGCGACCCACTACTTCGAAGTGGAGTCGATGGTTCCCGGCCGGATCTACGCCTGGTTCCTCTTGTTCCAGCTCATGGCACTCGCCATCTTCAGCTCGCTCTTCGCGGCCGTCGGCGCGGCCTGCTCCGAGATGCGCGATGCTCAAAGTCTCATCACTCCTGGAATGATGATCCTCATGATTCCCATGTTCTTCTTGGGAGTGGTCGTCGAATCCCCGGACAGCACCTTGTCGGTCGCACTCTCGCTGTTCCCGCCGGCGACCCCGATGATCATGATGCTCCGCGTCGCGATCGAACCCGGCCCGCCCATGTGGCAGTTGATCCTGTCCGTCGTTCTGACGGTGGCGTTCACGGCGGCCTGCATCTGGGCAGCCGGCAAGGTCTTCAGGATCGGCCTGCTCTCATCGGGGCAAGCGCCGACGATGAAGAAGCTAATCGGCTGGGTCTTCTCGAAGTAGAAGCGCAAGCACCCGGTCCGCGACCGACTTCATCTCGACGACGCCCGACTCCGGGGCGCCGCCACATGCTTCGAAGCCTGCGCTCGAGAGGAAGACCGGCCCGCGCTCGGGCGAGTCGGGCAAGCGACCGTGGCTGCCACGTACGAGGTCGGCCTCGATCGGGATGACATCCATCATGTATCGCATGCCGATGGCCTTGCGTGCCAGCCGGCTCGCGACGCGCAGCTTGGGGAAGGCGAGCTTCGGATCGATGAAGAGCTCGGCCGGGTCGTAGCCGGGCTTGCGGTGAATGTCGACGGTGCGCGCAAAGTCGGGCGCCCGTGAATCGTCGAGCCAGTAGTAGTACGTGAACCAGGCATCGGCTTCGGCGACGGCGATCAGGTCGCCGGAGTTGGGATGGTCGAGCCCGGCGCGCGTACGCTCCTCACCACCGAGTACCGCCTCGATTCCCGCGAGCGACTCGAAGCTCGATCTCACTCTGCCGAGAGCGCCCGGGTCCTGGACGTAGACATGCGCAACCTGGTGGTCGGAGACCGCAAAGGCCTGGCTGGCGAAGGGATCGAGGTACTCCCCGAACGGCCCCGGTCGGACTTCGAGTAGCCCGGCTTCGCGCAGACACCGGTTGATATGGACCGCGCGCGAGACCGGCTCGATGCCGTACTCGCTGACCACGACGGTCTCCGCGCCGAGCTTGTCTGCAGCCGCGACGAGTTCACCGGCGAGAGCATCGACATCCTCGAGAGCTTGCTTCGACTGCGGTGCATCCGGCCCGAAGCGCTGATAGTCGTAGTCCAGATGAGGGAGGTAGACCATCGTCAGGGTGGGGCGATGGTTCTCCATCGAGAGCAGCGCAGCGTCCGTGATCCAGCGACTGGAGGCGAGCCCGGCACGGGGGCCCCAGAAGTCGAAGAACGGAAAGGCACCGAGGGGCTGCTCGAGCTCCTCTCGAAACGCGGGAGGGGAGCTGTAGACGGACAGGTCCTTGCGTCCGTCCGCCGCGTAGAAGGGGCGCGGCGTGATCGACCAGTCGACCGCGGCTCCCATGTTGAACCACCAGAAGAGCTTCGCGCAGGTGAAGGCGGGATCCAGCTCGCGGGCGCGCTCGTAGAGCTTCTTCCCATCGACCAGTTGATTGGCCTGCTTCCAGAACCCGACGTCGCGAGTCTTCGGATCCATCCAGCCGTTCCCGACGACTCCGTGTTCAGCGGGCGAGCCTCCGCTCAGCATCGTGGCTTGCGCGCTGAGTGTGACCGCGGGCAGGACGGCGGACATGGAGGCCGAGCTTCCTCGCGCCGCGAGTGCTCGAAGGTTGGGGGTGGAGTCTCCGAGTTGAGCTCGAGTCAGTCCGACGACATTGAGGAGGAGTACGGGCTTCATGACGGACGCGACCTTTCGGCGGTCGCGCGGTCTGATAGCATGCCGCGATGTCCAGCTGGTTGAAGAGTGTCTTTTCCTTGTTCGGGTCCAAACCTGCCGTAATTCGCGGGGCCGGTAAGCTCGAAGAGGGCTTCGCGAAGAAGGTCGTCTTCGGCGATCCGCTGGCTGGCCAAGGGGTCGAGGTGATCCTGTGCCGCGTGGAGGGTCAGCTGAAAGCCCTCGATGCTCAGTGTCCGCACGAGGACGGCCAGATCATCGAAGGGCCGCTTCACGAGGGCAAATACGCAGTCTGCCCGCTGCATAACTTCTGGTTCGACCCCGCGAACGGCGAAGTGGTGAACTCCGCCTGCAAGCGCGCCAAGACCTACAAGGTCCGCGAGTCAGACGGCGACTGCGAGATCTGGCTCTAGCCGCTTCCGGCGCGGTTCGACCCGCGCGCTACTTCGACGAGAGCCGGAAGCGGAGCGAAATCTCGTCCCAGGTGACGGCCGTAGAGACCGTCCCCTCGAAGTAACGTCCGACGATGTTTGGCGCGGGCCAGGCCGTGCGGGCGTTGATCGGGAATTCCTTGGGCAGCTTGAAGTCGCTCATCATCGAGAGCATCGGGAGCATCCGCGATGTGCTCTGGAGGCCGCCGAGGATCGACTTCAGGTTGGTTGCTGTATCGCAGATCGTCAGGTGGAGAGATTTGCGATTGCTCTGGATCAGCTCCGCGAACCTTCCCTTGTCCATGATGGAGAGCGAGTCGTCCGACATCATGCGCAGAGCTTCTGCGATGGGGGTCGGCTGCATGCTGATGATCATGCTGTCCGGCGAAAAGGCCCAGTGAATTCCTGCCGGACCGAAGTTGATCGCGTGAGCCTGTCGTCCGTTCGCAAGCTCGGTGGTGAGCTTCTGCTGGTTGAAGGTCTCGATGAGCTTGTCCACCGCCGCTTCGACGCGTGATGGATCTTGGAGCCCGATGATGGTTGCGCTCGCGTAGGTCGGAAGCGGATCGTCACCGTTCGCCGTGCCCACCATTGCTCCTGCCATTCCGAGCAAGGACTCGGCTGCAGGCACTTCGACCGAGAACCGGACGTAGCCACCGGTCAGCTGAGCGAGGAAGTCGCCCTCGATGTCGATGCCCATGTCGGCAACGCCCTGCATGGATCGTTGAACCTCTTGGAACTCGTCTTCGTTGAACGAACGCACCAGATCGAGACAGCGATTGAAGAGTCCGTGCAGGTCGATCGTGAGGCTGGAGAGGCTGGAGCTCTGTCGGGGAACCTGGCTCATCAGGTCGACAGGAACGCCGCCGAAGAGTCCGGCGAAGGAGGCGAGGATGCCTTCCTGCGGCATGGCCAAGCCGAGCTGAAAGTCCAGCTCCTCACCGACGCCGACTCGCGCGCCGCCGTGGAACCACTGGATCTGTCCGATCTCGTCCAGCAAGACTTCCGGCAGGTCGGCGTGCCGAAGCTCGCCCGAATTGCGGAGGGAAGTCCAGAGTGCCTGGACATCGACGTGGCATTCGATGTTCGGATCGAAGCCGAGCGACTGACGTCCGGCCTTGAAGCGCTCGTTCTCGAGCAGTCCACCGGTCGCGCTCGTTCCGGCCCACCGGTCAATGATCTTGTGCAGCTCGGCCATGCATGCCGGACCGCTGGCGCCACCCATCAGAATGACCGCGTCCCCCAGCTCGGCCATGTGGAGCACACCTTCGGCACCGGGCTCTTTCGGTTGCAGCGACATGAGCGGAACACCCAGGTGGTCCGAGCCCGAGATCGTGACCTCGTTCGCGACGCGCTCCATCAATCTGCTGAAGACCTGATCGAAGCCGGAGCGGTCATCGCCGAGCTCGATCATAAGTCCGAGCATCGTGTTGTTCGGGTCCTGGTTCGGCATCTGCGAGAACAGGACGATCGATCCGTGCAGAGACGCGAAGAAGGCTTCGAGGTCGACATCGGAACCGAGCACCTGCTCGACTTGGAGCTCGGCCAAGAGCTTCTCCATCGCTCCGCCAGCGATCTCGTCGACGAACGCGACAACCTCTTCATCCTGAGCGAAACGGAAGTACGAGTTCTTCCGCGAGGAAGCGCGCATCTCGTCGAGGTTTCCGATGGCGAGAACGGAGACCGACTCCTCGGGAGTCAGCGCGAGCAGGTAGTTCGAGTGGGGGACGGCCGGTTCGAGAGCGGTGGAACCAAGCGAAGTGAGCAGCAGGGTGAGCAGCATTCTCTGTTGACCTGAAGAGAGCGGATTCGACGGCGGACGGAGGTCCGGAGGTCGGCGGTCTTGCGAATCGGATGAGGACAAAGAGGAAAGGGCCAGAAAAAGATCTTCTTCCTCTGGGGCCCTTTCTAAGGAGCCCCCTGCGGGGCTAGGTCCGTATCATTTCGACTGCGTGGGCGGTTCGGCCCGGGAATGGCACTCTCGCGCGACCCCACTAGGCGATTGTCCCCACTTGAAGCGGCGCATGGACTGCGCCCGCGACCCATGGCTGATTCCTCCCATCCGGTCTATCGATTCGAGCACACCGAACGCATTCGATGGGTGGACCTCGACGCCGCCGGGGTCCTCAACAACGCGGTCTATCTCACCCTCCTCGAGCAGACCCGATTCGCCTATTTCGGGAGCCTGGGGCTGGTCGAGGGGCATCAGTTCCCCTTCCTGCTCGGCGATACCCACGTCCGCTACCTCCTCCCAGGCCAGGCCGGAGAGGTGGTCACGATCCGCACCGGGGTCACCCGAGTGGGGACCAAGAGCTTCGACATGAGCTACGAGCTCGAGTCTCCGCGGGGCGTCCTGGCTCGGGCGGAGGCGACTCTCGTCTGGGTCGATGCCGACCTGAAGAGCACTCCCATTCCGGCGGATGTGCGTGCCCTGATCGAGCCGGCTCCGGGCTCCTAGCGGGCGAGGGGAGCTGGTGAGGATGCACAAGCTCTTCCCCTGAAATGCTTTGTGACGGGACTCTACGAGGCTGAGGCGCTCCTACGCGCAAGCCGGGCGCCTCCTTGCCCAAGAAAAGCGCCTCGCTGACCCCGCTCCCCCCAGGGTCGGCGCGGCCCGCGACGGTTGTCTTACACAGTTCAGCGAGAAAGGAGATGCGCCCCTCCAACTTTCAACTACCTTGGTCGTATTACCGCGGTAGTTGAGTCGCAAGCGCTGCGTCTCGCCTCCGTCGCCCGCCCGGGAAAGAGAGATCCAAACCATGAGTCGACAACATCATCTCGGTGAATTGCAGCTCGCGATCATGCGGGTGCTGTGGGGGAGTGGAGAGGCCACCGTCGCCAGCGTGCACAAGGAGCTGGGTGCCGATCGAGCGCTGACGACGATCGCCACGATGCTCACCAAGATGGAGAAGAAGGGCGTGGTCGTTCACCGCGAGGAAGGGCGACAGTTCGTCTATCGCGCTGCGGTGAGTGAAGCGGACGTTCAGCGGACCATGGTGGCTTCGCTCACGGACAAGCTGTTCGAGGGCGATGTGAGCGCGCTCGTCAGTCACCTGATTACCGAACAGGAGATCGAGGTCAGCGAGCTGGAGCGGCTCCGCGAACTGATCGAGCGCCGACGAGGAATGGAGGGCTGAGATGGTTGCGTCCGACTATTCGATTCTCGCCGCCGATCCGATGACGACGGCGCTCGCCTGGGTCCTGACTTACTCACTCCACAGCACGGCGCTCCTCGGAGGAGCGTGGTTGCTTCTCCGCTGCTACAAGGGCTTCTCGGACAGCGTCCGTGACGGAATCTGGAAGCTCGCGCTGGTTGGAGGCGTGGTGACGGCAACGGCACAGGTTGGTTTCGGCGTGCGAACTTTTGGCGGAAGCTTGCTCCAGTTGTCGCCGGAAGAGAGCGTGGAGAGAGAGGTGGCGGAGCCGGAGCAGTTTCCCGCTCCGAACCTGGAGCTCGAGCAAGAGCTGGCTGAGCCGAAGAAAGCTCAACCTGCCCTCGAGCCGAGAGCACCGGAAGAGGTTCACGCCAACGAGACCCTCGGCAATCCTTCCGTACCCGTGGCGTTTCCTTTCCAGCTCGTGCAACAGTCGAGCAAGCCCACGCGCACGAAGAAGCCCAAGCCTTCGTCACGTCCGAGAGTTCGCAAAGACAAGCTCGAGCCGGTCAGGCTTCGCGCCGACTCGGCCGCGAGTGTGAAGCCCGAAACACTTCGCGAGAGCACGCTCCCCGAGCGCGAGGCGCCGGCGAGCACCTGGACTCCGGCAGTGGAGACCACCACGGAGCCTGAGCGAGCAGAGCCCGAACTCGTCGCGGCTACCAGCTCCGACGAGTCGTTCGAAGAGACCCTCGTCCCGGTCGGCCCGACCACCGTTCCGGCCTCGCCCTGGTTCCTCTTGCCCTGGGTAGGCGGCAGCGTCGTGGGTGGCCTCGCCATCGTCCTGGCGCTCGTACGCCTGCGCCGCGCGCTCCTGCGAAGGACCCCGCTCTCGGAAGGAGCCGTTGCCGAGACCTTCGCCGACCTCCTGCGCCGCTCGGGTTCCAAGCGCCGCGTACGCCTCTCGACGAGCTCCGACGTCGCTGCACCGCTAACCTTCGGCGTCTGGCGGCCCGAGATCTGCCTCCCCGATCGCGCCCTCACCGAGCTCGACTCGGAACAACAGGAAGCGATGCTCGCGCACGAGCTCGCACACGCGATTCGTCGCGATCCGATGTGGCAGCTGATCTCGAAGACCCTGGTCGCGGCCTTCTTTTTCCAGCCCCTCAATCGCCTGGCCCGGAAGCGCATCGTGGACCTGGCTGAGTACCTCAGCGACGACTGGGCGGTCGCCCACACGGGACGAGAGCTTCCGCTCGCCAGCTGCCTGACGGAAGTCGCGCGCTGGCTCGTGGTTGGAGATCGGCCCTTGCTCGCGCCCGGGATGGCGGACGGCTCGAGGCTGAGCTCGCGTGTCTATCGACTGCTCGACAACGAGCGAACTCGATCGAAGCGAACTGCGAGTCTTGGCTCGCGAGTCGTGCTCGCGACGACTGGGCTCATCGCCTTCGCCGGATTCGTTCCGGGGATCACTGCGGCACCTCTGCAGCCGGAGTCCTCGACGTCGAACGAGTTCAGCAGTGCGAGTGAGTCCCTCGCCGAGAACGAAGCGCTGCCTCCGAACGACAGTGCGACGGCAGAGCTCCAGCGACACTGGAAGGAATTCCAGGAGCAAGCAGACGTCGTTGGTGACACGAGGTTGGAGGCTCCGGAGAGCTCAACGACCTCCGTCCTGCTCCTCACCCTCCAAGCCGCGCTCCACTCGCTGGATGTCGAGATCGACGACTTGCAGGTCGAGCTCGAGTCCATTCGCGAGGCGATTCGCGGGCTCGATGATGTCGGGGACTTGGACCAGAGCGTCACCCTGATCGAAGAGCAGATCGCGCGCCTTCGCAACCAGCGGGAGGTCCTCACCAGAGAGCTTCCGAAGCTCGTTCGCTCTCTGGAGAGCGACTCTCAACCATCCGAAAGTTCTGAATTCAATTTCAACCCGAGGAAGCTGAACCGATGAAGTTCTATCTACTGACATCTCTAGCGATTGGTGCGTTCCTGCCCCTGGCAGCCATTGGAGGCGAGAGTTCAGCGCCGGCCGTTCAAGCCGAGTCCAGTGCGCTTGCCCTGGTTCCTCAACAGGAGCCGAAGCCCGTCAAGGCGGCGAAGCTGGCCCTGCCTGCGATGCCCGTCATGCCCGCCATGCCAGCGATGCCCGCCATGCCGCCCATGCCCGAGATGCCGGCCATGCCGGCCATGCCGAAGCTGCACACCGCGACGGCTTCGGGGCCGACTCGCTTTGCGCTCGCTCCGCGTGCGCAGTCGGTCGCGACCACCCGCCAAGTCGGACAGCCGAGAGTGCTCGTTTGTTCCGGTACGGGCGTCACGATCTCAGGCTCCGACGGCAGCTCGGGTACCCAGACGATCTGGACCTCCGCTCCCGGCTCGACGAGCAAGGTCGTCTGCACCGTTGGAGAGGGCAGCAATGCTCAGGTGTTCACCGTCGATGGAGACAAGAACGGTGTGATTCGCATCGTGACCAGCAACTGTTGCGCGGAGGACTCGGACTGCTGCGAGTCCAGCAAGAGTGAGTGCGGCGATGCTCAGGTTCTGGTCGTCGACGGCAATGGAAACCTGTTCACCGGCGCGTCCAAAGGCAACACGTTCACCCATGAAGGCGGTAACAACACCTTCTTCCACGAAGGCAGCGGCAACTCGTTCACGGTCGACGGAAACCACTTCGATGAGGACGAGCTCGAAGACTTGATCAACGAGTGGGAAGAGCAGTGGGAAGAGCTGCACGAGGGGCAGTTCGAGTTGATGGAGGAGGTCTTCGAAGAGTGGGAGCACTCCTTCGAAGATCAGATGGAAGCCTTCGAGTCCTCCTTCGAGGAGATGGACGAAGACGCTTGGGTAGAGATGGAAGCGGAGTGGGAACAGTTCGAGGACAATTGGGAGGAAGCCCAGAACGAGTGGGAAGAGCAGTGGGAGAGTCAGTGGGAGGACTGGGAAGACCAGTTCGAAGACCAGTTCGAGGATCGCTGGGAAGAGGAAGCGGAAGCCGTCGGTTACGCCCCGGTGCACCTGCTCCCCGAGGCTGCGGACCAGCTCCTGATTGCGGCCGAGCTACACGGTGCGCAAGGGGATGAGTTCGGGCAGCGACTCGAAGAGTTGATGGCCGAGTACGAGGTTCTGATTCATAACCTCAATGAGCAGCATGCTCCCGTTCTGCTGACTGGACGCTTCGGCTCCGACAGCGATGACGACGAGTGTGAGTCCAAGAAGAAGCTCTCGAAGTGTGACGAGCGCGACCTGAAGGATCGTGAGAAGGTCGTGCGCAAGCTCCAGCGCGAGGCCGAGCGTCAGGCCAAGGACATGCAGAAGGCGCGCTCGCGCGTTCTGCGTGAACTGGAAGCTGCGCAACGGCAAATGGTCGAGCAAGGCTACGAACTTCGTTCGCGCATCACCGGGGGGGAGTCTGAAGCTAGACGGCGACAGGAGCGTGGCTTGTTCGAGAATCAGCAAGAGCTCCACGAGCACGAGCGCGATTTGCACGAGCACGATCAAGAACTGCACGAGCACGATCAGAAAGTGCGTGAAATAGCCGAGGCTCGTCTTCACGCGCAGTACCGGGCCATGGCCGAGAATGCTCAGCGCCAGGCTGCAGAGAGTGCAGAAGCCGCCGAGAGAGCGCTCTACTTCAACCGTAGAGGCGGAGCGGGCGCCGCGAACGGCCAAGGTGTCGTGCGCAGTAGGCGTGTTCCGGCACCCGACAGCCAGAGCGAAGCAGCTCTGAATCAACTGCAAGACCTCGTGCAGGGAATGCAGTCGAGTATCGAGAGCCTTCGCTCCGACCTGCGCGACTTGCGCGAGCGGGTGGACGCGCTCTCGAAGCGCGAATTCCACTAGGTCTGGAGTGCCCGCGGTCGGTCCTGCCACGGATCGACCGCGGAGCGCAGGCTTCGGACGGAACCGCTGCCGCTCCTGTGCCCGAGCGTCATCGGGAAGAGGTAGTACTCGCGAGTAGCACCATCGAGATTCACTGACATTCGGAGTTCGTCGTCATGCTTCGTATCTGCGCCGCCGCTCTCTCTCTGGTCCTCCTCAGCGCCAACCGAACTCCGGACGATGGCGACGATCAGTACCAGTTCCTCTTCGGCCTGCAGCGCAAGGGCATGCACGAGCTGGTCGTCAAGGAGGCGAAGACCTTCCTGCGCGACTACGCAAGCCACGAGAAGCGCGACCTCGCTCGCTACCGGATGGCCTTCTCTCTGTTCGAGCTAGATCGATTTAAGCTGGCGGAGATTCAATTCGCGGAGCTCGTGGAGCTCGACGACTTCGAGTTCGAGAAGGAGTGCTGGTTTCGGTTGGGTCAGTGCCGGCTCGAGCTCGATCGATTCGGCGCCGCCGCGGACGCTTTCGAGCAGGTCGCCGAGTGGAAGGAAGACTACCTGGCGCTCTCCGCGGTCTTCCTCCTGGGCGAAGCTCGCTTTCAAGCGGGCGAGTTCGAAGCGGCTGCTCGCGCCTACGACGACGTCCTGAAGGAAGGCAACCAGACCGAGCACGCGCGTGACGCCGCTTACGGCCGGGCCTGGTGCGCGTTCCGAATGGAGCAGCACACACTCGCCGCAAAACACGTGCGAGCCTTTCTCTCCGTCTGGGGCGAGGACGAGCTGGCGGACGAGCTCCGCCACCTCCTCGGCGAGTCCGAGATGGCCGCGGGCCGTCCCGAGCAAGCGCTCGCCGCTTTCAACTCCGTCGGACCGGGCGAGTTTCACGAAGCCGCGCTGCACGGCGCCGGCTTCGCGTCGGCCAAGCTGGGCAACCACGTCGAAGCCGCGCGAAGCTTCGCGACTCTGATCGACGGCTACCCCAAGAGCCGCTTCTCGGCCGAGGCCGCGCTGCACCTCGGCATTCACCTCGTCGAGGCCGTCGAGTTCGAGAGCGCGCTGGCCGCGTTCGAGTTGCCGCAAGCATCGCCCGACGCAGAGCTCTACTACTGGAAAGCGCGCGCTCACTCCGGCCTCGACCAGCTCGAGCAAGCTCTCCGTTCGCTGAATCGTGCGCGCAGCGCGAAGCCGAGCGGGGAGCTGGAGGAGCGCATCAACATCGCTCGCGGCGACGTGCTCTTTCAGCTGAACCGAACGGACGAGGCTTCGCGTGCCTACAGCGAGTCGGGCTCGGAGTACGCGATCTATGCCGCCGCCGTCGCACGCTATCGCGCGGGAGACGCCGAGGAGGCCGCGCGCCTGGCGAGCGAACAGCTCGAGCGCTTCCCGAACGGCGAGTACGCACTGCTCTCGCAGCTGACTCTGGGCGAGGCGCTGTTCGAGCTGGAGCGCTACTCGGAAGCTCAGACCGCCTTCCAGAACTATGCCGCCCGCTCGCGGTCGGTCTCGAAGGCCGAGCGAGATCCCAAGCTCGACCAGGCGCTGGTACGTCTCGGTTGGTGTGCCTTCCTGCTCGAAGAGTGGGCGATGGCTGCCAAGACCTTCGAGGAGGTCGCGGGTTCGCCGAGTGGCGCGGAGTTGAGGGCGGAAGCGCTCTACATGCAGGGGCAAGCGCGCGAGAAGCTGGGACAGAACCAGCAGGCGAAGCGCGCTCTCGGTTCGTACGTGAACGAGTTTCCGAGCGGGAAGTTTGCGTCGAGCGCGTTGATGTCGATGGCCAGGCTCTCGCCGGGCGCGGCCGGACTCGGACATCTCGAGAAGCTGGTCACGAAGTACTCCGAGAGTGACGAGACCCCGGCAGCTCTGCTCGAGCTGGGGGAGCGCCTGCTCGACGCCGCGCGCTTCATCGAATCCGGTCAGGCCTATCACCGCTTGCGAACGGAGTACCCTCGGCACGAGCTGGTTGCTGCAGCGCTCTACGGCGAGGCCTGGGCGAGCTACTCGCGTGGCGAAGACGCGGTGACCCTGGAGCTCTTGCGCGAGCTTGGTCGGCTCGAGTCGCCGAAGACGGAGCTGGGGCTCGCCGCTCTCGAGCTCGCGATCTTCGCGGCGGATCGCTCGGAGAACGTGCAGGCGGCTGTCGGTGCCTGGCGCAGGTTTGCGGACCACTGTTCGGACGACGCGCGCCTACTCGCCTGCGCGCGGACAGTGGCGGGAGTCTTGGAGCGTGCTGGTGAGCTGCGTGGCGCGAGGGAAGTCATGAGCCAGGCGACAGCGCGCTTGCAAGAACGCGCCTCGATCGTCGCCGCGCGAGTGGAGGGTGTCTGGTTGGCGCTCTCGGCGAACGACGTGTCGGGCGCGAGCTCGGAGCTTCGCGAGGCGCTTCAGCTGGACGCGATGGAGCCGGCCGTCTGCGAGGCAGCCTTCTTCCTCGGCGAGGCGCGCTACGAGTCCGGCGATAATCGTGAGGCCATCGAGCTGTACCGGATCGCGTCCAAGGCGAGCAGCCCGGTCGCGGATCGAGCGCTCTACATGCACGGCTTCGCTAGTCTGCGACTGAAACAGAACGTGCTGGCGGCGGAAGCCTTCCAGAACCTGGTCGATGCACACCCGCGCAGCGAGCTCGTGGGCGAGAGTCTCTACCTCGTCGGCGAGTCCCACTTCCGCGCGGGCCAGTTCGCCAAGACCGTCGTTGCACATCGCCGCCTGCTCACGGAGTTCCCGAAGCACGCTGTCGTTCCAAAGGTCCTGTTCCGCCTGGGCGTAGCCGAGTGTCAGCTCGAGAAGTGGAGCGCCGGGCAGAAGACGCTCGCGGACCTGGCTCGGCGCTTCCCCGACTTCGAGCACGGCGTGGAAGCCGAGCTCTGGCGCGGTCGAGCACTCGCAGCGGGAGGCTCTCTGCGTGCCGCGCGCCAAGCACTCGCGCGTGTGATCTCCCGCGACGAAGGCGTGTTGGCCGCGCGAGCACGCCTCGAGCTCGGTCGAGTGGCACTCGCCGAGGAGGACACCGAGACCGCGCTGTCCGAGTTCCTCAAGGTCGCGCTCCTCTTCGGCTACGAGGAAGAGGTCGCGGAAGCCCTGCTCTTCTCGGGGCAGTGCCTGGAGCTCCAGGGCAAGCACGACCGCGCGCGCGAGCAGTATCTCGAGCTCCTCGAGAAGTACCCGAACTCAACCTCAGCGGGCGAAGCGCGCGAGCGCCTCCAGAGCTGACCGCCAACCGTCGTTCCGATACCAACCCACCCGAACCTGACGCCATGATGACACTACTCCCTACCGCCAACGCCGCAGAGCCTGCTGCCCAGGCCGATCTCGGCACGCTCTATGACATGGTCCTCGGCGGCGGCCCGCTCATGATTCCGCTCGCGCTCTGCTCCGTCATCGCGCTCGCCTTCGCCGTCGAGCGTTGGGTCCGATTGCGGTCGGATCTGCTCGGCAAGGGCCGGCACGCCACGGCTGTCCTCGACGCGGTTCGCGAGGGTGGAGTCGATGGCGGACTCGAACAGTGCGAGCGAGGGTCGACGCCGCTCGAGCGCATCCTCGGTGCCGCACTGAAGTACGCCAACGCGCCGATGCTGGAGCGGGAGAAGGCGGTCGAGGACATGGGCAATCGCGAGGTCCGGCGTCTCTCCGCGAACCTGCAGCCGCTCGTGACGGTGGCGATGATCGCGCCGCTGCTCGGCCTGCTCGGAACCGTCTGGGGCATGATCGAGGCCTTCTCGAGCATCGCTCTGCACGACGGCCTCGGCTCTCCCGAGACTCTCGCTTCGGGCATCTCCCAGGCCCTCGTAACGACAGCGGCAGGTCTGGCGATCGCGATCCCCACTCAGGCGCTGTACTACTACTTCAAGAGTCGCATCGAACGCTTCGCTCGCCGCGCTGAAGATGGCTACCAGGAGCTCTCCGTCGTGCTGGTCGGCAGCGCGGAAGGGCAGACAGCGTGAAGCTCGACACCGATACCGGAGGTCGCGCCGAGCTCGTCCTCGAACTGACGCCGATGATCGACGTCGTCTTCCTGCTCCTGATCTTCTTCATGCTCGCGACGACCTTCGCCGATCCCGAGCGGGAGATCGACCTGGACCTCCCCGAGGCCGCGTCTTCACTGGTGAAGGATGTCGACCGTGAAGAGCTGATCATCAACGTCTCGAGCGATGGCACGGTCAGCCTCGGCAGTGAGCGCCTGACTTCGGACGCGCTGCTCTCCGAGCTGGTGCAAGCCGCGCGAGCCAATCCCGAACGCTCGGTCACGATTCGCGGTGATCGCGAAGCGCGGCACGAAGCCATCGTCGCCGTCATGGACGCCTGCGGTCAGGCCGGATTGCGCAATCTCGCCGTCGGCACCATCGAGGGCATCTAGGAGCCCGCATTATTCATGACCACGCGGACTAAACACCACGAACGGCCGGCTACGCCAGCCTTTCGGCCCCTACCGGCGTTTTGCGAACACTGGCTTCCTCGA
>Ga0316209_1000973_pt1 | contig 36177 bp, 27 predicted proteins | sample 6monopyrite_MG_FD_204945 | JGI IMG/M metagenome (GOLD analysis project Ga0316209, IMG submission 204945) | Microbial mat bacterial communities from mineral coupon in-situ incubated in ocean water Damariscotta River, Maine, United States -... | ecosystem: Environmental > Aquatic > Marine >...
ATCTCGATCCATTGTGTATTGCTTCGGTATTTGCGAGTACTCATGGTTGATGCCTTTGTGATTTAAAAGGCATCAGTTTAGAGAGACAGGATCCGGTTTTCTATGTGTGGTTGGCTGGACGCTTACAAATAAAACACATAAAACGTTCAAAAATGGCCGCCAAACAGCGGCGGCCTTTTAACTCTACGTTGGATGTCTGCTTTCTTGCATCCTGATACATATCTTACCGTCCGCTTTGAGACAATCGAGACTTTAATCTTCAAACAAACTGTTTGATTTAGTCTGAAGCTATTTTGTTAATTGTCAGATCAGGTATGAGCTACTACAGTTTAACGATATAAAAAGTGTTGCGTTTAATTTCGGCATTTATATTACGTTCGTCCTGTAAATCTTTTTCTCTTTTTTGCTGTTTTTGTTTAGCTGTCGGATGATGTTCAGCCTGTGCCAGAGTGTGGAGGATCGCCATTATCAGTTCTTCATAGTTTAGTATTAAAGGGTTGTTAATCACCTGATAGCCGTTTTTTGCATCGCAGACCTGGCACCATCCCTGAGTAGAGTGATGAACATATAAAAGCGGTTTACATAAACTGTGCTTGTTCTTAAAGGCGATATAAGCGGAGTTTAATCGGTATTTAAGCTGGCTGTTATCAGCCCAAAATTTTATGGGCTGGAGATTGTCGATGGTTAATTGATAGTGATTCATGTTTTTCAACCATTAATTTCATCTGGTATTTAACAATAACCCATCTTATGTAATATTATTGTTTAGCCTGGTGGTTCAAATTTAAATTAACCCGACCATTCACCCGGCCCATAAAATACAATCCCCGGAATTCCTCTTTTTTCAATCGCGGCTTTCACTTTTTCATCCACAACAATTGCACTGCAATTTTCAGCAAGTCGAAATAAACGAAAGCCCATGGTTTTGCTTTCATCAATCACCAGGCTATCAAAGTCCGTATCCAGTAAAGTGGGCGTATCGGATTCATTCATCAGCGTTGAGTTATCAAGGTCTGCGGCGGAGACCAGACCCACTACATTAAAGGCTTGATAATCTTCATGCACTTTACCGGTATTTGGGTTGGTAATACGGGCGGGGAAAAGTTCGAGATTATTTACGCCTGCGGATTGCAGGGTTTCTACCAGGCTGTTGTGCATAACCGGGATTGCTTTGTTTCCGTATAGAATTTTAATATTACTGTCAGGTTCTTCTTCCTCTACTTCTAAAACATACTCTAGTGGTGTTGGAACAGTTATTTTTAATTTATGACCATGATACCAGGGACCGCCGGGTAAACGTGGGTGTTTTTCAATTGTCAGTATTGGGTAAACGCCTTCACCAACCATTACATAGTGCGTCATCATTATATCTCTTTAAATTATTTGTTTACAGAACGAGCTGAATCATAGGCATCTAAAAATGCATTATCTACTTTTCCGCTTGCAGGAGAATAAACTTTATCGCGCCATTTATCCGACGCATACCAGGGGCGTTTCCACGCATTGGGTGCACCCGCTAACTGACGATGTAAATAATTGGATATATTATAGAGCCGCTGCTTAATAAAATAAGGTGGCGTAATTTTGCCATTCATTTTTTTTGCGCACTCTTCGCATTTATCCTGATGTGCATACAGTTTGGTTGAAATTTTGTTTAAGAGTTCTTCTACTGCTTCATTGTATTGTTTATGAGCATCATGAAACTGACGTTGAGTCACTTTGGATACTGCTGCTACGTAATTTGTACACCATGGGTGATCACCCAGCTCACTCCATTTTTTGCTAGCATCGGGCGATTTATACCAACTTTTAGTGGGCTTGCGTATGGCATAGTTACCCGGTAACCAGATACCATTATGCGCCCCGTTTACATTGTAGCCAATATGGCAGGCTATTTTCCATGACTTCCCACTTTCGGTTTGGACACTTTCATCCTTTGTCATAAAGGGCTTAAGGTCACTAAGTGCAAGTGAGCCTTTCCCGGGTATCAAGTGGTGGGCCGCAACTACATAGGGGAAGATATCATCAAAGTATTCATCTGCACCTGCAACATGAACATAGTGTTTACCTCGATCTGGTTTTGAGTCTTTGGGCTGGTCTGTTTTTAAATAGCCATCGGGCGGATAGGGGCCACCGACTGTGCCTTTTGATCCGGGCTTGCCTTCGCTCAGGTTTTTACCCAGCGTACCCCCATTGTTTTCCTGCTCTTTGCGTGCGGCTTTTTTATCATCATTTTCAATGTCCTCGGGATCAACTTCTGACACACCCGAATCCACAATTTCTTGCGTAAACGGACACTCTTCTAACTCTTCTTTAATAAAGGCAACAGCAACCATTTCACCTAATTGCATAATTTGGACTCCTTAATATTTTTAAGATTCATCTATGTTATTCATTACGTTTAAACTATGCCACACTTTGAATACAACAGGCGGCACGAATTTCTTCTTCTGCGGAGCAGTACACTAGTGCAGGGCTTTGATAAGCCCCCATTTGCATTCCGGTTAGCCCTAAACCAATTAATACGGGGGCGAGTGCTGCGCCAATATCACCAAAGCAATCAATCGGGTGCTGTATATTTAGCGTTTCATTTAGCGCCTGATGGTTGCGAACCATTGCAACCCCATGTTCTTTAACCGCAAAGGATTCTCCATTCATACCGGAGAAAATGGTGTTGATTTTCGGGCCATTAAATTTTCGTAAGCTTTCGGTGACGGCATTGGCTAAACCCTCCCCAAGATAAGGTGTCGAGCTATATCGGTGGCCTTCTTCACTGGCTAAACCCGGATAGCTGATACGGCCAATCGCCTGGTTTTGAAAATCATTTAAACCCTGTTCGGTGGACAGCAGTAAAAAACCGGCGGCCTCACCCGGCACAAACCCATCGGCGATATTGTAAGCAGACATGCGTTCATCACTGTCAAATACCCCCATAGCATGAAGATCAATCAAGCTATCCACCCCGCCAATTAATACGTGTTTATTTCCCGTTTGCTGGCAGTAACGAAATGCCAGCTCAATTGCCTGAATGCCCGCAGGATGCCCGGTTGCAATTAAACGGCTTTGTTGTACGTCGATATTGGCACCACTTAACGCGACAAGGTGAGAAATAAAATCCGCATCTATAACGGCATGGTTAAGGGGCTTTATTTCAGGGCCACCCAGAAAAAGCGGTAGTGGTTTTTCTAATGCGTAACCGCTCATAACTTCTTCGAGTGCTTTGGCAGCGATTCCCAGCATCCTTTGTGATCTGACTTGTTGATATAAAGGGTTGTTACCTTGCACTTCGGCTATTTCAAATGCCCCTTCGGGTATAGCTGCAATTTTTACAGGGTGCAGGTCTTTGTTTATGCAACTTGATTCCTGATAGGTATTAATACCCGCTCGAACAGAGGCTAATGTCATGGCGGTATTCATGCCCACGGATGTCAGTATTCCTGAACCTGTTACAAATATATTGGGCGTGTTATGCATGGGATTTCCACTTATCATATTCTTTTAGGTTTATTTTTATCATCATAATAAATATTCGCTTGGCCTATTTAAAACTATACTGAAAATCAAACACCACCCTTATACTATCATCGGGCTTTTCTAAATCAGCGTCACTAAAATCATTGCTAATGGGAAACGCAAACTGTAAATTTCCCTGAAATTGATTCTGATAAAAAATCCTAAAGCCGATACCCACATCATAGAGTGTTGCAGTGCTATCTTCATTACTCGCTTTTAAGGCTTTTTTTACACCATAGGAGGCATCGGCAAAAAAGAAGGGCTGGGCAACATCTTTTAAACGCTGTGTGCCAACGATATTAAAATCTAACCACGAAGGGAAGTGTAGCACCCAATCTATGCCAGCATACGCAGCATTATCCGCAGAGAACTGATCAACTGCGTAACCCCTTGCGCGGGTTGGCCCCCCTAAAAAATACTGGCTGATGGAAGATAACGCAGAATCGGTGTATTGCAGTGAGGTTCTAAATATCACTCGCGACTCGGAATCAAAATAGGGCACCTTAAAAAAAGTCATGAGTGTATAGTCAGAATGTAAGACGCTAAAATTTTCATCCTGCCCTAAGTCGATGCCTTTTAAAAATTCACCCGAGGTCACACTCACAAACCCCTGATGGAGTATTTGACTGCTTTCCTGCAAAATATCGTAGTTAAAAATCAGTTTATTATTGGTGATTTCATCATCCAGCAAACCGCCGGGGTCAGGGATATTACCCAGTTGTAAATCTGAAATAATGTTTTCCCTGACCAGTTCAAAATTATAATTTTCTACCCGGCTGCGTTTTAATTTATATTGCACACCCACATCGGTTTGTTTCGTTTCACCACCCAGTTCAAGGGTGCCCAGAAAATCAGCCTGATTCTGCGCCAGTACAAACTGGTTTTGAGTCGCGCCCATATTCAGTCGCCAGCGCGGGCTGAATAAATTTAATGAATAGCGTAATTGATAATACGTGGTATTGCTGGGTGAAAATGCATTTAACGCACCCAGATGTAAAACATCCGCCATGCCCGCCAGATTATTAATCAACACTTCACCATAAAGTCGCTGGTTGCCCGTGTCATCGGTGCCGTGGTTATCAAGGCGTATATTGGCATGAAAGCGCTTTTCGGCTTTTACATTGAGGTTGAGTAAGGTGTCACCCACCTGAGCGCCGGGTTCAAATAAACCCAATACGGCAAGTCCGGGAAAATCATTAATTAAATATAAGTTTTCTTCCACCGCATCACTGGTGACGGGCAGGGTGAGCATGTCATCAAAAACAGATGACATGATATTTTCGTTATACATATCATTGTCGCTCACTTTCACTTCGCCCAGTGTACCGAGAAGTAATGTGAGTGTGACAATACCGTTGCGAATTTCCTGTTCGGGGATGTAGGCTTTGGCCAGTATGAAACCCCGATCACGATAAAACTGGGTGATTTTGTCAGCAACGGTTTCGATGGTGCCCAGGGTGATGCCGCGTTTTGAGCGTTGCTCGCGAATTAACCAGACCAGTTTTTGAAGTTCAAGGTCGGTTACATGCCGGTCCAGGGTTTGCTTTTCAATGTCAACCAGCAGGTCGATGACCGCATTAACTTCCGCTTCGGTATAACCGGAAGCCATTAGTTTATATTCCTGCATCAGTTCAAAACGGTAACGCTCTATTAACTTTTCTATTTCTCGTTTTGTGATGCCAAGTTTGGGGAATTCAACAATACCCTGTAATTTGAAATGGCTGACATTTAAGCGCGGGCCGGAATCCGGATCGGGGTCACGGTCACGCACACTGGGGACATCCAGATCTTTCAGTAGCGACTCGCGCTTAAGTTCCGGCATTTGGGTGATTTCAGGCATATCCAGAAAGCCTGCCCACGTATTTGATGTTGTAAGCGCAATAACGATCGTTAAGCTAAAAATATAAAAAATGCGGTGTAACAATGTAGTCCCTTACGGATAAATAAAACGCTGAATAAAGTTAATAAAAATATTAATAACATCTAAAAATACTGGATCATAAAAAACGGCTCATTGGTTTATTGATCATATTCTTCCAGCTCATCATCAAATATCTGATCACGGGGCATACGGATGGCAATCTCCTGTGAGTTAAAGTTTTGCAAATTGGTAAAAATAGCTTTATCTATATCGACAACCGATTCGACTTCAATTAATTGCTGCCCGGATACGCTGTTAATGGAATCAAAAATATCGAAACTTATATCGGAGGTGTCAAGGTATATGGGGGGCTTACCATTGGGGAAAAATGTACTGCTGATGATACTGCTTAATACAAATTCAGAATTAATATTGAGTACGATCGGTCGGTCAAAAGTGCCAAAGTTACCGTTGACAGAAATTGCAGCGACATCGGCGGTGATGTCGGGAATATTTAAAAAATCATTGCCAATGCCCCGATCAATGCCAAACACTGAACCATTTTCTGTGTTCAGGGTGAGCTGGCCAACGGTGAACCCGGCATCAATATTATCAATCGTGACATCGGTGGTGTTATTAAAATTAATGTCACCGGTGTTAATCAGATTAGTGACCAGTACATCGCCTGTATTATTAAGATTGACAGCGCTTCTAATGTCAATGACATTGCCATTAGTGTCGGTGCGGGTGCCAATAATGGCACCGTTGTTGGTGATGTCTAAATTAGCCACCGCAACTTCAAGCGCATTATTCACACCATTGCTCTGGCCAATACCACTGTCTGCATTAATGAAAAGACTGCCGGCAGTAATATTATTGTTTGCACCTGTGTTGGCATTAATAATCGCGCCGTTATTGGAGGTAAGCGAAACAACCGGAGCGAACAGTGAGGTGATAGATTGATCATCAACCGATGTATACGTCATGCTTGTCACGGCCTGAGTGAATGCTGACTCAGCCATAACGATGGATTGTGCATTGAGTGAAACTTCGTTAATACTTAGCTGCGCACCTTCTATTTGGTTTTGAACAATACCGCCATTTTGATTGATAGCACCGGCATCAGAATTAAGAATAATAAATGATCCGGTAATGGTGGTGTTAGCGGCCTGATTAATATCCTGCTGCGCTGAGAGCAAAACAAAACGTTGATCAACATCATCCACCATAAAACTACGGTTGTTTACGGTAAGATCATTGTTAATGTTTAAACTGCCGGTGCCCGCATTTAAATCTAATTCAGTATCGGCAACCAGGTTGGTATTGGTGGTGATGCCGTTAGCGGCAATATTTAATCTGCCTGTTTGGTTAATGGTTTCCAAAGTAACAGCGCTTGTGCTGTTGATGCTAACATCGGTTGCATTGCTGACGGTTATGCGGTTAAGGCGATTATTACTGAGCGTTTCATTTAAATTAATATCGCCGGTTGTAGAAAGATCCATTAAATCGCTTACATTAATCGCCCCTACATCGACTATATCGCCGCCGGAATTAATATTTAAGTTAGTGGCATTAATGTCTTGTAATTGGGTTACGCCGCTGTTGTTTATCTGTACATTATTTAAGCGAGTGTCACCTGCACCTGTTGCGGATATGCCACCCCGAAAGGAATGATTACTGCCGGTGCGGGCAAATAATATATCGGCACCTGCCGAGCTAATAAAACGGCTGCTGCCATTCACCTGAATGTTGCCAACTGTATTTAAAATAGTATTATCCAGGCCGCCCATACGGGTGTCAGCCGTGATAAATAGGTCGCCATTAATTGTTGAGTTTCTAATGTCAATGGCGTTTATATCGGTGAGGGTAGTATCGCCTGTTGAATTTAATTGCACACTGTTAAAATCATGGTTACCACTATCCAGTACTATATTGCCATTGCTGGCCGTTAATGCGGTGTTATTGGTAACGCGCAATGAAGAAGATGTGCTGTCGGTAATGTCACCATTCAGTGCGTTGAGGGTGAGTGTATTGCCGATTGTGGATACGTTTAATAAATTAATGGCATTACTGTCGGTGATAGACGCGGATAAACCGGCAGTGATCGTTACATCGGTAAAATTATTGCCTGTATTATTCAGGGTAATATTATTACCGGATAATTGCATTAAGTTATTCACCTGTAATGCGCCGGTAGGTGTCAGGTTGTTCTGGGTAATATTCCCGAGGGAGGTGGCGGTTAAATTGTTTGATTTTATATTCTGTAAATCTAGCGCTCCGGTATTACTAATGGTGATATTATTTAAAGATAAACCGGCAGTGCTGGCTAAGAAGCTAATAGCATTAAACTGGTTATCAATATTATCCAGTATGATTGAGCTGTTATCCGCGAGCGTAAAAGCGGCGGCATTGGTAACTGAAATACCGTCACCGTTTCCATCGATGGCGTCATTGGTTTGCGTGACAATGTTCGCGGTTACGGTTAAATCACCTGCAATGGTGGAGGTGCCAATATTAAGGGCATTGGCATCCCGAATAATCACATTGCTGGGCTGGTTGATCGTATCAGGTGAATTGGTGGTTAAGAATACCGTGCTTTGAAAGTTATTCGCCTCACCCAGGTTAATGCCGCCGGTGCCACCATCAAGTGTAGTGCTGCCAAAAACCGTGAGTGTGGTGCCAGCTGTTTGTTGTATTTGGCCGGTGCTGCTGGTGGCCAATAATTCACCCGCAAATAATCGAGTGTTGTTAAAAGTAATGTTTGTGGCATTAACGCTTAAGTTGCCATCTAAATTTAAGTTGTTTCGAAATGTAAGGGCAGTATCGTCGCTGATCAGTAAATTATTAATTCTATCGCCTGCATTCACCGTATCAAAAATAGGGTCGCTTAAAAAAGTATTGCCTGCGGTATTTAAATTAATCGACTCACCGCCGTTAACTGTAAAAGTGGCTAAGCCTGTTACATTTAATTCAGCGGGTGTTGTGATTACAAAATCAGAGGTATTTGTTCCATTGGCACGTACATTTAAAAAGCCGGATACATCTCCGTGAAGACTCAGCGCGCCAGCACTGTCCCATAAGTCTACATTGCCAGCGCTGATAATATTAATATCACTAAATTGGTTAGTGGTATTGTTGAGCGTAATGTTCTGGTCAACTGCTGTGGTAAATTGGGTGCTGCCGGTAACCGTTAGCGTCGATGAATTGCCATTTTGAGTAATAGCTCCCGCAGCGCTTGCGATTAAGTCATTACCGACACTCACCGTTTGCCCTGAACTGCCCAGCGTTAACGCACCGCCGGAGTTTAAAGTCAGGTCGTTGCCCACGGTCGCAACTTCAATCTCTGTTGCAGTGGTGTCATTAATAAACGCATCATTAGCATTAACAATAGAAATGTTGCCGGTAAAATTATTTGTGTTACTGGTGTTCAGTAACACATCCGCGGTGCCCGCATTGAGTGAAGTGATACCCGTGGTGATGGAGTTGGCCTGACTGATATTGCCAGTTGAAAAAACCGTAAGGCTACTGGAAACAAATGCGCTATTGGTATCACCCAGTATAATGCCCCCGGCACTATCGCGTAAATTGACGTCTGCCAGTGAATTGTTAACGACTACATTGCCCTGAAAATCATTACCCGTTTGGTTTAGTGTAATGGTTCGACCCTCTAAAGTGCTTAAACCACTCACCGTTAAGGCAACCGCCGGATCAGCGAATGCTTGTGTAATGCTGCCCGTTTGTATTGGTGGGGGAACACTGGCATCCACTGCCGTTGCGCTGAGTGTGAGGTTATTGCCTACGGTGGTGTTTTGTAAAACAATATTGTTGGCGGTAATGCTTAAATCGCCCAGGGTAATTAAATCATCCTGCAAAGTGAAGTCGGTGGTGTCGGTGACGGTTAAGTTATTTATATTATCGGGTGTGGCTGAAGAAAAAATCGGGTTGGTCGTAAATGTGTTATTGCCGTTCAGGTTAATGGATTGATTATCGGCCACTTTGAAAATAGCTGCGCCACTTACGGTCACTCCGTTGGTGCCAAGATTGCCAATGGCGCTACCCGTAGTGGGGGTGCCAGTTGAGGTGACATTGAGTGTGTTAATTCCATTGGTGCTGCTTAAGTTTATGGCATCGGTATTGTCGGTTAACGTCACATTGTATGCATTAACCAGTGAAACATTATTAAAATTATTATTGTTCGAGTCTAAATGAATGCTGTAGTTAGTATTGGATGTGGTGTTGCGGGCTGTGAGTCTAGTGGAGCCACTAACCGAAACATTTGAGGTGCTGGAGGTGTTGGTAATCATATCGGTTGTTGCACCCCCTGTTCCGGCAATGGCGGCGTTTATGGTGAGATTGGTTGCATTGATGGTGTCAAGTGATATGGCGTTGATGTCACTCAGGCTAACTGAATACCCAGTGGCATTAACGACAGAAAAATTATTAGCCTGATTGTTGAGAGCAATATTTTGTATTGTTCCAGTCGTTGTATTTAAAGTGCTTGTGCCTGAGATATTGAGTGCATTGGCAGTTGCTGAATTTTGTGTAATGGCACCAATGAAGTTACTCGTTGATGTTGAATTAACTATTAAGCTAGATGCTGTTGTTATTCCTGCGGTGCGCCCTAAATTAACGGTATCCGCTGTTAATATTAAATTATTATTGACATTTACGCTGTGTAAATTAATTCCGGAAGTATCGGTCAGGGTTAAATTATCAAAGCTGTTGCCTGCACCGGCAGAAACGGTAATTTGTCCGGTTAAGGTATTTAAAGCGTCATCTAAAATTATACTTTGTCCGTTACCTACCGTTAACTCAGTTGTGCCGCCGACATTGATTTCAGCAAAGTCGGTGATGTTGCCTGCGGTGGCCGTGACAATTAAATCGCGTGTAATGCCGCCGGTATTTGCTGCACTATTAGCGCTTAATGCAATATCACCCGTAGTGTCGCGCAGGGTTACATCCCGTGCGGAGATGATTCTGACAATATCGAAGTTATTATTGTTGCTGAAATTTACATCGCCGGTTGTGTTGAAGGTGGTGGTGGCGTTGTTGGAGGCGTTGCTTACGTTGATGGTGCCGGTTGCGGTTGAAGCTAGTGTGCCGCCATTTGTTGAGGTTAGATTTAGTGCGCTTGTTATGTTTGAACCGGAATCGAGTGTGATGTTTCCCGTGCCTGTTAATGTGGCGGCGTTTGCTTTTATTATTACTTTGTTACCAAGTGAGTTAGAAGATTGATTGAGTGATATTATGCCTGTTGCCGAATCACCTAAAAATAAATCTCGTCCAATGTTTATAGTGGTGCCAGATTGTTGTGTAATGCTAGAGGCATTTTGAATTAATAAATCAGAAAAGTTAGTACTGGCTATTAGGTTACCCAAACGCACATTGCCACTAATACCGTCAAAAGGATTTAAAGTATCTTTATCCCCAAGATTCATAGAGCCTGATCCTACATTAATGCTTGCCCCACTGCTGTCAAAATTAACGCCTTGTGCGCTAAAGTTTCCTCCACCGGTATTTATTAATGTATTGGTTCCAAAGCTAATATCCCCTGTGCCATTATTTGAGTTACCCCCAGTATCGGCCTGTAGTACAACACTTAAATTATCGCCCCCAGCAATTGAGTCAAAAATGCTGGCATTATCTGAAAAATTAATTTCATTATAAGCACTTAATGTAAGAGTGTTACCCGTACCCTTGCCATTAAAATCAAGGTTAGCGTTAAAGGTAATATCTCCGTTATCGCCACTACCTGAACCAGTTACAATTTCAATACTTGCATTGCCACTACCCGTGCCTAACCCATCTAGCAGAGTTGCCGTTTCAATAACAGCAGCCCCGCCATTAGAGGTGTAAATAGTGGTGCCTGAAGTTGCAAAATCATTGTCATTATTGCCATCACCATTTTGTATGGTGATATTGCGTGGATCAATTAACCACAAGCCGCCATCACCATTAGCGGCGGAAGCATCTGGCGCATCTGAAATTTCAAATCCCTGTTTACCCGAGGTTTCTATAAAACCGCCATCACCACTTAGAGCACCGCCCCGTGCATATAAATTCCCATGTATTCTTGCAGTGTTATCAGCAAATGTAATAATTTTTCCACCATTGCCATTTTCTAATGCATCTGCAACAACCTTCGCGTTTTCGCCCATATATAAAAATTCGGCATTACGAATGTTTTTGTTTTGCCCCTGTCTGTCGCCACCAATTAACGCTTCGCCGCCGCCATTGGTTCCCGATACATCAACAACACTGTTATCAAGCAAGCCGACTTTATTGCCCAGCACTTTAACAGTCCCACCTGTGCCTGAAGTTTCAGTCTCGGAAGAAATACCACGGGCAGATACCATCGCCGTATTTTGTAATTCAACTTTATTATTCGCATGTAATTCAATATTGCCCGCATTGCCCGTTTCAGAGTTGGCGTTAATGGTGCCGGTTTGGGTAATGTTCTCGCCAAGCACCACCACATCACCGGCATGGTGAATTGCAGAATCTGTAGATAATGATGAAACATTAACCACACCACTATTAACAACATTCGCGCCTTTTTTTAAACTCATGCTGCCATCGGCATTTACCACCACGCTGGTGGCCTGAGACAAAGCGCCTGAATTTACAGCTTGTGAAAACACATCCCGGCTGACACTGGCAGTGAGCAAAACCTGGCCTCCTTCAGCATTGATTTCGCCACTGTTTAACAGGGCAGGGTCGATACCTAATTCATCCTGTAAAATTTCTTTGGTGATTTTTACGCCAATGGTGCCTTCGTTATTAAAAGTTAAAGCCGCCTGCCTTCCTGCGGCCATATTGACACGGCCCAGCGTGGCACTAATTACACCTTCATTTGTGACCTGCTTGCCGAGCAAAGAAACACTTCCACCCGAAGCGGCATTTAATAAGCCTTTGTTTATAACCGTGCCTTTACTGCCCAGCACTTCATTAAAAATATAATTGCCGTTCATAAAGTCAGTAGGGGATATGCTTAAGCCCGATGCCACTAAACTGCCCACATTGACCTGTGAGTTAGCGCCGAAGAAGATCCCATTGGGATTAACTAATACTACAGTTCCGTTAGCGTCTATGCTGCCGAGTATCTGTGAGCCGTTATTGTCAAGAATACGGTTTAATGAGATAGATGATATATCGGGTTGCAGGTATTGAACGCGCTCATTGGTATTAATATTGAACGTGTCCCAGTTGATTGCCATAGAGCCTGAGTTCTGGTGAATGACTGTGTTTAAGCCTGAGTTGTGAATGTGGCCTGCACCACCAACTATGTTGCCACCGGTTGGGCCCGCGTGAGCGTAAGGGGCTAACGTTAAATTAGATAAAATCAGTGAGTAAAATAAAACCTGCGATGTTGTGCTTATTACAGCTATCGATCCTGAAAAAGCTGTATTTTTATTTCTAATTTTCATAATGAATTTTCCATTTCCAAAGCATCACAGAATATTTTTTACATAAGATTTTAAATACTACTGCAAGGTAGCAGCATAAACACCGTTATTATTAAACCAGATAAATAGTACTGTATCATCAGTATTGGAGGTATCAAAACTGGTGATGTAGCCGTCAAGAGGTGGTGCTGCAACACAATTAGTAAGAGTTGAAGCAGAAAATGAGCGTATACGTCCTAGTTGTTCTGAAATAACACTTTCAAGAGCAACAGAGTCAGCTCTACAGTTCTTTAACTCTGCCGAATTTACATTACTATTCGTGCTGATATTGATATTTGTATTTGTTATAGGCTGAATCCCCCCTGTAGAAGAGTCCCAAACTGATTTGGAAGTAAGGTCAACAGCTACATCCCTATTCTTGGCACTATAAGCCAATGTCATTCCGTCTGATGTAGCTGAATCAGATGTAGCGGTATAATTTCCATCACCGCCTGCGTTATTATTATCCGCAGTCAAAACTAAATCCAGTGACTGCTCCCCATTAATCACGCCACTTATATTGGCATTATCACCTGTATAATTTCCATCTTTATAAATCCGTGCATTGGCACTAAAACTGGTGGCGGTATCAAAGGCACTAATATCTGCGATATAAATTAAGTTATTGGCTAAATCGACGATAGATAGCCGGTTTGTATCGGCGATAACCTGAATGTTACCCACAGGTATTACTAATGAACCCATACCTTCATTGACCGTGGTTATCTCACTGCTGGTGTAGTAGCCCGCCAGGCTGTCATCACTTAAAATAGTGCCGGTTACCGTATCACTGCCAGTTGCGATGGTGGCATTGCTGGCACTGATTTGTAGATTAAAGCTCTCGTCAAATTCCAGTACGGTATCACCCATTACCGTAATAGCGATGGTGGCGCTGGTTTGTCCGGCTGGGATAATCAGGGTATCTGCATTACTAGCTATATAATCATTATCTGCGATTGTCGCAGTATTATCTGTTGTGCTGTAAGTGACAGTCACATCTTCGCTGGCTGCTGCACTTAAGCTAAGTTCAAAATCAAGGGTGGTGGTGTTGTCGTTGCCCTCAACTATACTGGCCGCCGCCACACTTAAAGTGGGTGCGGCGGGTGTGCTGCTGCCCCCACCGCCGCCACACGCCTGTAGGCTAAATAATGCCAAGAGGCTTAATGAGGCAGCTACAAAAAGTTGAAGGCCTTGGTTCGTTTTAGGGTGGTTTGTTGAATTCATTTACATCGTCCTGTGTCGTAAGGCGGTTATGCCGTGAAATTTGTTATCGAGTATATCGAAAAACGTACTTTCTAGCCATGTGAAGGATTTGCTTTAGGGTGATATGAATCACACTTAAAGGTTGATTGGCCTTAAGTTAAGCATACTGAAATTAAATGTGGGTGCAGGTCATTTTGTGACAGCCTCTTATCCTTCTGTGCCGGTTTTTACTCGTCACTGTTAATATGGGATTGGTACGGCCAATAAGGTGTTACTGTAATGCATCCGGATGCACCCGATAAACCCCCTTACGCACTCTAAACACAAACTTAGTGTGGCTCATGGTGTATTGCCCCGGCTCAATAGTCGCGGCGGGTAAAAACGATAAGCTGTACTGGGTTTTAATATCGGAAAAGTATTCTCTAAATTCCTGCAATGTGATCATGGTGCCCTGATCGTCAGTGGTGCCGAGTTCACCGTTTTTAACCGCGTCCAGAAACCGGTCTTTAAGTGGACGTTGCTTATTTTCCATCATTGATCCTCCTTAATTGAAATGAAAAAAGCGGCACGGTTAACGCGCTGGCAAGACTCGAAAGAGAACAGGGGGCTTGTACGTCTGGCTTGATACGCTGTGAAGTTAACGATGTCTGCGCACAGATAAACATTATTTGTTTTTGTTGGGGGGTTGAGCGGTTTTATGTTGTGAAGTGTTGACGTTGACGTGTTTTAAAGTCCAGATCAAAAAAACAAAACCCACAGCAAGCATGAACATGCTGAAACCAAAAGCTGACATCGTTTACATCCTTTATACGGTAACGTTTTATCAAACACATCCATGTTCTAGTCGCTAAGGGTGGGCTTGATTTAATTCATTTATTGTTCTTACTTTTTTTAAGACTGCTTTTTTTCTTGACGGCTTTCTTTTTGGCCGTCTTTTTTGTTGTGGCTTTTTTGCCAGACTTAGCCGACATTTTAGCCATCATTTTTTCATTAATTTCGATGGCCAGTTGCTGGTATTGCTCGGCTTGTAGTAATGCCGCGACTAAATGTTTCTGTAAGGTTTCCAGTGAGGGATCGTCTTTGAGATCCTCATGGCGTAAACCTTCAACGCTTATCCAAAGTGCATCCACCATAAGTCTATGGGGTGTATTCCCTGTTGAGGCCGCCTTCGCTTCAATTAAGCTACGCAGTAGCTCAGGTGCCCTGATGGTTTGGTGTTCTACTTTGTGGTAATCGCGTTTGGCTGTCATGCTCGCAATTATCACGCGTAATTCGCTCAGAAACAACGCATCTACATAGATGTCCAGATAATTTATAACTGTTTATGGGTGTAATTGCAAGAAATCTGAGATAAATTTTGGCCTAAAAAAATATATTTTACCTATCTGGACATCAACATAGACTATTTGCGTGGCTCAAGACCTTGTTGAAGTAAATAACGCAATCGACTTAAAGCACCACCTGTTGGCTAAGCAGGGGGTGATAGGTTGGGTTGCGTTGGGCTACTGGGCCTCTACCAGTAACTCTTGCAGTTCAGCAATTAATTGTTCAAGGATGGAAAAATAATGAATCAAAATTTGAGCATCAATCTGAACCAACGGCGCTTCGGGTAAAATATTAACCAGTGTTTTGAGGCGCGTGCAGTGCTGGCGTGCCTGCTCTTTGAGTTGTTGCCGGTTCGCCGTTGGGTTAAGCATATAGACAGGCATATTCAACATGTCTTCTCGGGTTATCGTTATATGGGTATTTTCAGTCATCGGCGTTCTCCGGAGTCATCGGTAGTACAGGGGTAAGCGTGATGCACATGGGTAAATGGCGGGGTATCTGTTGTTGAATACACAGGTTGGTGGTCTGGGTGATAATGGCAGAGACCAGATAACTGAGGGTTTTAAGGGTGGCGGGTTCGGCTTGCTCAATAGGCTGGATGTGGGTTTCAAATAGATCCCGCATTTGTTTTTTTGAAAGTAGAATAGGGATGCTTGTATACTGTTGCGTAGTCATAATGAATAACTTCCTGTTCGTTGTGATGAGTCAGGTCGTTGAGGGCCAACTCAATTGCCTGGCGATTATTATTAAATAAGCACTTAGACAGCGGCTCGATTTGGGTAGATTTGGGCAATACTTTCCACTGGCAGGTCTAAGATTTTGCAGATGTTACTCACTAGCATTAATTCGGGGTCAGCGTTCTGAATCCCGAATTTTTGATGCTCGTTTTTAACCAGGCAGTTCATGCTATGGCGTATGTTGGTGTAGATCGTCTGTGCTGATAAAAGCAGACTTTCATTTTTCTCACGGCGACGTTGTTCTGCCTGGGTCAGTTCCCGGTAGAGTAATGTATCCAATGTATTACTGGCTTCTTTCCAACCACGTACAGGGAAAAGTGCCCAGGGGTTGTGGGTGTTTTTATCCATAATAATGCATCCTTATTAATGGGGTTTGTCAGTCCGTTACGCTAATGACTTAATTTTGTACCTTTGGTGTGAGTGGCAGCATCGGCGTGACAGTGATGCACAGAGGTAAATGATTAACGTGATGATGTTGCGCGCAGTAATCAGCCAGTTGGGTTATGATCTGTGCATTCAGGTCTGCGAGGGTCTGTAATGAATTAGGGTGGGCGCTACTGAGATGAGTCGTGTCGAGTTCAATTAAGTCCCCCACCTCATTTTTTGAAAGCAAAATGGGAATGCCTGTATAATGGCTAGATGTCATTGTGAATACCTCCGTATTCGCTGTGGTTAGTCAGTCAGCTGAGGTCAACACTCAGTTGATTGACATTTCATTTGAAAGACATAAGGCGTCTTTTTGGATCGTATAAAGAGCGTGTTACGCTCTTTATACGTATTCTAGGTTATGTCTTTTAAGAATTCAATAGTCTTTTTGTGTATTTTTGATATTGGGGATATGGCTTGGGCCAATTAAAAGAACAATTTGGACTGCGCGTCTTGTACTTACGTAAAAAAGCAAAACTTTCACAAAAAGAGCTGGCCGATAAGATAGGTGTAGTTGAAGGAACTATTGGCCGACTGGAGCGTGGGGTAATCGGTTTAAAATTTGATAATATTGAAGTTCTAGCCGATGTATTAGGTGTCGAGGTGTGGGAGCTATTCAAGTTTAACTAAACGCATTCAATCATCGTGACGCAATACTGGCTCAATGGCCAAATGCGTACCGATTCTCTTTCTGAAATCCATTCCCCCTGATGCGCGTTGGATCACCGTTCACCCCAATGGCAAAGCCGCCAAAGGCCAGCCCGTATTAGTTCAGCCGGAAAAAAACGGCACCTACCGTGTTATTGGCGGTGCAGGCGGTAAACTCAACTATCTCAAATTACGCGGTGTCCGTTCTGAATCCACCTATAAACAGGAAGCTGCCGAGCGGGCCAAGGATCGCCGAGCAGCGCGTAACGTTCAGCGACAACGTGATAAAGACAATGGTGTATATGAAGCTAAACAGGCCGCGCGTCAAAATATAAAATCACAAAAAAAATCCCACGAAGTTCAGTATATCAAAAGCGTAGCCAATGCCATGGGCTGGGAGGCCAAGGCGCAGGCCTTTAATGAAGATGACTACCCGGACCTTTCAGACAAAGCCCTGGATAAGCTGCGTGACAAACACCATCGTAAATTATTAAACCGCGCCAATAAGGCCGTTGAACTGCAACGCAAAAAGTTACTGGTGGATGGTGGAGAGCGCCTTAAAAGCCTCGGTGAAATTCCCCTGAATATACCTCTGGACAGTAAAGATGCAGATGTACTCTCCGTTAATGACTTAAACCCCATAAAAGAAACCACGGGTTTAGGCTATGCCACCGATTACAAAGACAGAGCAGAAGCGAAAGGTTTAACAACGGAAGAACTCGCACAGGAAAAAGCCGAGTTTCAGTCTGCCAGCAATTCATCCGGGGAAAATTCACCCGGTGAAAACCCATCACAAAATGAAACAATGGCCGAGACACTGCGTAAAGAATTAGAAGGCATACGCGAACCCGCGCATGATCTTTGGCTTAAAAATACAAAAGCCAAACTACTGCAAACTCAGCAAGCGGTTGATCTGTTAAAGGCACAGAAAAAACTTAAATCCGTACAGGCCCAGGCCCGCATTTTGGCCCGTCGAGCTACTAAAGATATTGATAAAAACAGTGAGCCCCAAGCCTATGTGCTGGACGTGGACAGTATCACCGATAAAGCCGCGTTAAAAACACTTAGAGAAGACTTAAAAAATGATTTACGCACATTAAAAACCCGCGCCTTTTTATCAGAGATTGGTAAAACAGGCGACGGTGAATCCACCCATTATGAAACTGTTCTGGGCCGACATATCGGGGTAGGAGCCTATAACAGTATCAATGCTTTAAGTTTAACAGCCACCGGCAATGGTCTGGTGGGGCGTGATGCCGTGGATGTATTAGGCATATCCGCAACCGCTCAATTATTGGCAAGACGATTTCACAAAGATTTAAGTGAAAATGAAGTATCAGATGTCCTGAAGGGCTTAGAGAGCTTTCATCTGGAACATTACCTTAACACCAGTGAAGCCAGTTTAAAGGCCGCAGGGCAGTGGCAAACACTGGCCCAGAATATTGAGCTGGATGCAGCAAAAGCCGATGATAACATGGGGCATGATCTGGCACGTTTGCAGGAACTCAATGCCAAACGCCGGGATGCGATTGAACACAGTAATCGCATTTTAGGTACCGCACTGGGGGAAATGGAAGCCAATGCCGCATTGATCATGGCATTAAGGCAAACGCCAAAAGATCAGTTGCAAGTTTCATTGGGAAGTCTATCGGTAGAAGATGCGATTCGTCGTGCTCGCGCCATTGGTTTTGAGCGCGGGGATTATCAGATAGAACGTACGGGCGCGAACACCTTTTTGAGCCTTCAGGGAAGCGGGCTAGATCGACTGGCTAAACCCGTCAATAAAGCGGATCTGCAACAGGTACGGCGCAATATCGACATTATTGAAGGCCACTATGATGAAGACAACTGGCTACCCCTTGGGGTTGCAAATCGCCCTGATCTGGTCGCATCGGTACCGGCGGGTGTCGTGCCTCGCCTGGCTGAAGCCTTTTCAGCGGGTGAGAACTTAGCGCAGTCCATTAAAGATTACATTGGCGGGCGCACCGCGGATGGTGATCCCCCAGCCGATATTCTGGCGGATTTACAATCACAGGCAACCGTGGAAAAAGTCGGTGACAAAAAAGTAGAATTTTTTAAAGCCCTGGATAAAATCGCACCCCTAAAGAATACTGAAGGCAAAATGATCCGCGCTGAAAGTCATCAGGCCACATTTGAAACACTGGCCGATGCGTTTGTTAACGATCGCTCTGGACAAACACGCCAGCCCATACATAAACAATCATTCACCCTGAATCAAGCCAGTGTTGATGCATTACATCGTGCATTGACGGATGAGCCCACGGGCACTCTGGCTTATAAACCGGTCGCGGAATTAAATCGGCAAGAGCAGGGACATTTAAGAAACTGGTTCTATCAACACGTTGCCAATCAAGACCAAGCGGTGACGGATTTACGCGCACAACTGACAACACTCGAGACACGGGAACCAGAAAAACAAAGCGATGATATGTTCGGCTCGGGTATTAATCCTGAGTGGCGTGGCTGGAAGCAACAACGAGATGAACTGGCTGAAAAGATCAACAGCCAGGATTTAAACTGGCGTCGATATGCAAAAACAATGGGTGGTCCGGTTAATGCCTATGCCACGGTTCAGGATTTAGTGCGCTCCAATGTCGCAAAAGCATTTCATAACATCCATAACAAAACCAATCCAGATACCCCGTTAACGCTTGGGCGAACGGTGATTAAAGGCAACTTAAATCATTTAGATGCGGTGGATAAAACCGCAAGACAGCAGCGTGAATCTGACCAGCGATCGCTCATTGATGGTTTGCGCGAACGGGTCAATGGTCGGTATGCATCCGGTGAGGTGGGGCATAAAATTGAAACCGCCCGAGAAGCACAAGCGGCACTTGAACAATCTCAAATGGGCTTTTTTGCCACCGATGAAATACAGGGTGCGTCATCCACAATCAAAGCAGATGAGCGTTATACCCTGGGACAGGCCGCAGAGCGTCAGATTGCATCCATGATGCATGTGGTGGGACAAAACTTCAAACCCAACAAACCCACCCGACTTTGGCAAGCGTCCATGAATGGCAAATACATTAATCAGCAACGGGCGGTAAAGTTGATTGATCAGAATAAGCGCCTGGTACTGGCACAAGGGGTCGGCTCTGGTAAAACCATGGTTATGTTAGCGGGTTTTACCCATTTAAAATCGCAGGGCAAAGTCAAAAAAGGCTTATTTGTGGTGCCCAGCATTGTGCAGGGGCAATTCTCAGGGGAGGCATTGCGCTATCTCGAACCCGGTCAATTTAACTGGCATATTGAACCCGGTGCCTCACGCGCGTCTCGAATTCAGTCCTATAAAGATCCAGACAATCATTTTTCTGTTGTCACTCACCAAAGCTTTCGGGATGACATGTTGCATCTGGGAGCGCAACAGGCAGGTAGTGATAAAAGAGCACTGGCTGACAAACTGGACACTATGAAACCTAAAGCGCGTCAGGCCTGGTTAAAAACGGTTATGAAAAAAGAAGGCATTAACTGGGATTACCTTGCGGTAGATGAAGGTCATGATCTTTTAAACAGAGCGGGTAAAAAAAATAGCATACTGGCGAACGTCGTGGATTCACTCAGTGCAAATGCGGAATATTATGTCAATGCTTCGGCTGATCCGGTTAAAAATTCACCGGATGAGATTTTTGATTTATTACACAAAATGGACCCGAAACGCTATCAGGATCAAGATGCTTTTATGCGTCGTTATGGTGTGGATACTGGCGCTTCACAAGATGAGTTGCGCCGAGAGCTGGCACGGTATTTCTACCCTGGGAAAATAGAATCCGGTGTAGCTTCACACAAAAAAGAAATCTCCGTGCCCTTATCATCCGAGCAGCAAAAAGCCATGAAAGCCATACAGCATCATTTAGCCAGTGGTCGCCTGGCGCGCATGAAAGGGGAAGTCGATATAGAGGCCATGAAAGCGCTCTCCCCACATGCATTTGAAAAGGCCAAACCAGAACAGCACAAAGCCATCGCTAAACGGTTACAGAGAAGCTTAGGCATTATCAAGTACAGCGCCCTGCAAAAGGTGATTGATGCTCATCCCAAAGCGGCCAAGCTGGATAAAGTGATGAGCCTTGTGGATGAGCGCAAGGGCAAGCCCGGTGTGATTTTTGCTCGTTCCCTCGATACTGTTCATCAGTTAGCGGCTCAGTTACGCACACAGGGACACCGAGTAGTAACCATTACCGGCAGTGACTCAGCTAAAGAAAAAGAAAAAAAACGGCTTCAGTTTAGGCCGGAACAAGGTGAGCCACAGGCCGATATTCTACTGGCCTCTGATGCAGGCGCGGTGGGGTTAAATGCACAGCGGGGGGAGTGGCTGGTGCAATATGACACCCCCAATACCGCTAAGACCCATGCGCAACGACGCGGCAGAATAGACCGATTAGGCCAGGAAAATGAAGTTGAATTAATTGACCTGGTGGCAGATCACCCGGTAGAGCGTGCGAACCGAAAACGCCTCGCCGAAAAATACGAACTGCGTGGCATACTGACTTCCCCCTTAGAAGGGTTGGATGATACGGGGCTGGCACCGTACCTTCAACAGGCCAGAATGGAGCGGGAACAGACATCATTAATATAGGCAGAATTATGAAAGAGCACATAAAAAAAATACACAATAGCTTATATGAACTTAACGCTTTGCAACAACAGACACAGGCGGCAGAACAGAACATATTAGAGGCATCTGTTCAGCGACTGGATCGGATCAATGCCGATCTTCTAAAGCTTAGGCGTCGTGTGCTAACGGATGAAAGTGCAGATAAGCAATATCGTGAATTGATATTAGAGCGGGGGCGCTTGCATCAGGTGGTTGCGAATAGTCGGATGTACATTTAGTATTAATTTATATACCCGTTATTTGTAAGTAGCTCATACCTGATCTGACAATTTACAAAATAGCTTCAGACTAAATCTTACAGTTTGCTTGAAGGTTAAAGTCTCAATTGTCTCATAAGCGGACCTCCAACTTTTATGAATGAGGTTCGGCTTACACCCTGGAACAGCTATTCGTTAAACTGGATTTTAACTTCCACATCATCAGGTAAGCGGATATTTTGAACGTTTGAGTTAACCGGGAGGCGCGGTTTTTACGCTAATCCGGTTTAACAATTTTTTATGTTTTTGTATCATCTAACTTGTGTGATTTAATATCTCTAAGATAAGAAAATTTTGGGTTGTAGTTGTAAGCGTTCTTGATGTCAAGTGCCACTCCATCCGCATCTCCGTAAAGAGTGCCGCCAGTCATATTCATTAGTTCTAATTTTTTGAAAACTTCTCCAGCACACTTTTGATTTAGAAATATTTTATGAAGAATTACAGTACCAGGTTTGGTTTTCCCGTTTTCATATACCGGAATCTCCTTAGCTTTTTCAATATACTCTTCAAGATCTTTTATTCCCATGTGCTCGTAGTTGAGAGTATCGTAAAGCAAGGCACCCAATTGCTTTTGCATTCTTCTGTTTGATTTTCCGGGGTATGGGATGAATTGAAGTTCGTTTTCAGGAAAACCATTCTTTAAGAACTCTTTACCTGGCGTATGAAATGCCTTGTATGCATTAAAATATTCAGTAGGTTTAGAAAGTATTGGGTTTGTTTTTTTAGCCCATTCAGTAGCCAGCTGATTAATGTTTAGTGCATAAATAGTGGAATAATTATTGGCTTTATATTTAATTCTGACGCTATTGAAGGCAAAAAATAATGCAACATATGGTGAATAAGAAAAATCTAAACATGGTGTAGGGACACCATGATGCCTGCCATGCTCCAATGACTCAAATCTATCCAAATGATTATGAGACTCAACGCCGATCTTTTCTAAACCAACCTTGTATTTTTCTAACGCATCATCAATATCTGACATCCATGCTTCATGTGGAATACTACTATGCCTCTGCCAAGTATTAACTAGCCTGTGCTTAGAATCAGAATGGCCACGAAATACAACAATATCATTAGTGTCATATGCTAATTCTTCCAAAAATGAAATAGCTCCCTTAGCATGTTGAAATCTTTTAATTTTGATCGTCATTTAATGGCCCTGAAAATATAACGCCTGGCATGTGGGGCTGGCGACCGCATAGCGACGCGACGCGGTTGGCAGACCCACACGATGCTATTGTTAGGTGTTTTCAACGCTTAATCTCTTTCAGGTCTTTAACCAACCACTCTGTAAGAGCAATAAACTCTCTCGCATCGTCGACAGACACAGGCCCCATCCCTTTGTTACCATGGACCGCAATATTTCGAAGATTTGTCATTCTTTTTATCAATTCTATTTTTTCTTCACCTAGGTATCCAGCTTCTTTAAGATACATTACATTTTTCAAAGCTGAATTATATGCAGGATAATCTGGCGAGCTGGCAGTTCTATAAATGGCCTCTAATAATTCCACTTCTACTGCGGACCATGCCAACGCTACCGCTGGTTCTGGAAATTCCTCATATAGTCTTTCCGCTTCCTTTATTATTTCTGCTGAATTTCGTTCTTTCTGTTTTTCTTTAATAAGTTTTGGTTTGGTCTCGGCTGGAAGGACTTGTTTTGCTTTATCTTCAATTTTCTTTAGCTCTTTCCCAAAGTCCAGCTCTAAATCTTTATATTTTAAATTTCTCAGCATTGGCAAAAGAATGCTAAGCGGCTTTTTCAGCAGAAAAACAATGAAAATGACTGCAACTGGCCAGGCCAGCGAATCGATTACAGAAGAAAAGAAAGATAGCCAATTCACATATTTGTCCTATTTCTTTGTACACCTAACAGTTGATATACGGACCCCATAGGCCCGTATATCTAATATCGGTAACATCTTATATTTAGATGTAAATTATTGTTTCTACAACAGATTACATAAAAGCTGTCTCATTATCAATAAGAGCAAATCATGACAACTCCATTTCGGGCGTTAATCCTCAACAATTAGCCATTAATAAGGCTCAAGGTCTACTTCGGTGATAGTAATCGGGAAATCAGGAGCGTCCGCTATGTGGTCAGGCTGTGTGAAAACTAAAAGTCATTTTTGAAAGTGGTAAATGGAGATTGTTCTTGGCGAGTAACTTATTTAAAGTGGGTTTTGTTTTAACTATTTTGATACAAGAGCATGCGTATTTAGGGATGAACTTCCACTGACTTAAAATATTTTGAGTTTTCACACAGCCTGTGGTGGGAGCTGCCGTGCAAACCCAGATCACTAACCTGGTGATAGTCATTGACCGCTCAGTCCCAAAAGCGGACGTTCACGATTGGTTAATATTTAATCCCTCCGTAACCTTTAACGATTTTTAAATGTTGAGCCTATCGCGTGAAATTGAACCAACTTTCCGTCTTGATTAATTCTTAGATGATAGTGATCTCTATTGTATTCAATTGCCATCTTCCCATGTCGGATAAAGTCACCCGTAGGGTTCGACCTCAAATAAACTTCTATTTCAGTTTCTATTCTTTGAAGAATTTTTTCAATCAAAGATTCCAAATCTTCTGCTTTATTAAGAAAAAGTGCTAATGGCTGACCCCGATTATTCGGTGTTTGAAATTGGGCGTCTCATACACAAGGTACATTATTAGCGTAGATGAAGTTTTTGCGTTCTTTTTACCAAAACCACAACATCTTGATATTTTTTTTAAAATAAACACTACAATTTGTGCTTATTGACTTGTAATTTACTAAATAATCCCTCATATTAGTAGACGTTATTCTTGCATGCTCACTGAGCGGGCCGATTGTCGGTGCCGTGTCAGTACGAGCAGGCACTGTGACTCTGAACTATGAGCACAGGTGGGTTACTCATGATGTATTGAGCCCCAGAGGATGCAACCTATGTCCAATCGCTCTGCAGATGACCGTAACTTGGTCCATGAAAGGCCCTTACCGGACGGTCGCAGAGTTTATTTTCAGGATGGAGGTGGTCTTGGCCAGCGTTGATTTGACAAAAAGCTCAAAAAGGTAAACTAGAGCGGGGAGATGAAACAATGAACAAGACATGCAAAAACGTGCCAGTTTGGCGCTTCGGTGGCTACTAAGCTGTATAGCTACCACCTTTCTTGCATGCTCACTGAGCGGGCCGATTGTCGGTGCCGTGTCAGTACGAGCAGGCACTGTGACTCTGAACTATGAGCACAGGTGGGTTACTCATGATGTATTGAGCCCCAGAGGATGCAACCTATGTTAATCGATTGGGCAATGTGAACCGGTAAGGCCTAAATCATACACATGCGAATATTAAATGACTGCTAGTCTTTACGACAAATCTAGAAAAAGAAGATCCCTTTATGATGCTTGGCGTGTAGTTCATAGCAATGGAGTCACATCAAAATCAGATACCACTCGCAAGCTTATTAATGAGTTTGCAGAAAACACTGATACCCACCTAAACCGTATTTGTACACAATTACAGAAAAAACGATTTAAGTTTCTTCCTTCTGAAGGAATTCTACAGACTAAATCAGGAAAAACATCTAAACGCCCCATTGTATTATCCCCTATTGAAAATCGTATTGTACAACGGGCAATACTTGATACCCTTCAAACACATCCACCACTCAAACAATACTTTAAAGTTGAAACTAGTTTTGGTGGTATAAAGGATCGCGGCGTGTCTGATGCATTACGAGCTGTATACAAATCTATACAAGCAGGCGCCAAGTACTTTATTCGTTCTGACATTAAATCTTTCTTCACTCAGATACCAAAAACTACTGTCACCAATATAATTAAATGTACTACTACGGATATTGAATTTATAGATTTATTCGAAAAGGCAATTCAAGTTGAACTTTCAAACCTAGATGAACTGGGTAAAGATAAAACTGCATTTCCAATATATGATATCGGCGTAGCACAAGGCTCATGTTTATCGCCTTTATTAGGTAATATCCTACTTAGTGAATTTGACATCAAGATGAATGAAGGAGATGTCACATGTTTTCGTTACATAGATGATTTCATTATCCTAGCACCAAGTCAAAAAGCGGTACATGCTGCCTTCAAACGAGCCATAAAACTACTTAGTAAACATGGCCTTCATGCTTATGATCCTAATGAAAATAAAGAAAAAGCAGAAATAGGTAAAACAACCTACATGTTTACATTTTTGGGATGCGACATCCGACCAGGTATGATTCGACCGAATAGAAAATCACAAAAAAGACTATTAACTAATATTGATGAAACATTTTCAAAAAGCCTAGAGTTAATGAGTACACCTGAATTACTTATTAGAAAACATAGAACAGTGACTGAAACATTAAATGGTGTAAGTAATATTATGCGCGGATGGGGAAATCAATATTCATACTGCAATGATCGTAAATTAATGGAACATATTGATCAAAAAATTGATAAAAAAATTGCCTCATACCTATCAAATTACGCTATATGGAAAGATAGTTTTGAAAAAAATGGACAACAAGTTAACCGTCGAAGACTTCTAGGCATACACTTACTGACAGACAGCAAAAGCGATCCAATTATTGTCGATTAGTATAAAACTAACGAAATAACTAAAGCCAGTCAGGCCATAGTCTGGTATTTGCTTTGGTACTTGGGGTTGGAGAAAATATTAATTTGACACCCATTGCAACGAATCATTAAATATTATTTAAAAACAATAAGTTAGCTTTATTACTTATGGTGGGTGTCCGATTAGTTACTCCCGGAAAATCCAGAAATCGGTGGTAGCATTGAACACGTTCGACAAGGTTACAGACTCTACCATTTTAAACATCATTTAATTATTTACCGCAAAACAAGTATAATTGGCTAAGATGTGTAGCGGAGCGAAACGCTGCCAGCTGTTACTTGAATTGCTTATGCGCGCGTCTAATCCCCATAAGGCATAACTACTTAACTATGAAGGCTTCGACAGTTCCTTTTAGGGTAATTAGAAGCGGTTCTCCTCGGCGGTCCAACGCTTTAGGAGAAGGGACTTTTACCCAACCTTCACTGATGCAATATTCCTCGACATTAGTACGCTCTTTGCCGTTCAACAGAATACCAATGTTATGCTCAAAAATTTCTGCCACATAATGTGGGCTGCGAGAATTAACCGAAAGGCGATCCGGTAGCGCTGGTAGTGAATTAGTGTCATTCATATTCGTGACCTGAAGTAAATAAAAAGTGCGCTATTGTAGACAATATAGACCTAGCGCTCAAGAACCGCAGTAGAGTTTATAGGCGTTGTTTAGTGACTTGTGAATTCGGCTAATTCATTAATAATCGCTGAGATATTCAATTCAACTAAAGTTCGATATAGCTTCATACTTCCATAGTTGTATAACATCTGTTAACAGGTATTAATTCCTGTTATTGGGTGATAACAAGGAACGACTAGCGAATGACTGCTATGTAATAAAAAGCATTGAGAATATTAGAGTTTTCTAAAAGTCAGCTTTGTGGTGGTTACCGCTAGTGAAATACCACCATACAAAGTCTGCTTTGACTATATATTAAGTTCATTATCATTAACATATATAGGCCCTATCCATGATTTGGAGGCCTCAAATGCAATATCTTACACATACAACTCAAAAATACATCCCCTGGAATAAAGGCAAGCTGATAGGTCAGAAACCGCCCCTAAAGCTTAACGAGATATGGGCAATACGTATACGACTGCAAATTGCCAAAAAAATCAGAGATCTCGCGATGTTTAACCTCGCACTAGACAGCAAGCTTCGCAGCTGCGACTTAGTTAAACTTAAAGTTAGGGATGTTGCTCATGGTTCAGTAATATCTACACGCGCCATGGTTATGCAGCAAAAAACCAAGCAACCCGTTCAATTTGAAATCACAAAGCTTACTCGTGATGCTCTTACTGAATGGATAATGAGTGAGGATTTATCTAGTAACGAATACCTATTTAAAAGCAGAGTTCACCATTCTGAACATATTTCGACGAGACAGTATGCTCGAATTTTAAGTTCCTGGCTTTCTGAAATTGGGTTAAATCCACACGAATATGGAACTCACTCAATACGACGAACTAAAGTATCACTGATTTATAAGAGAACTAAAAACTTGAGAGCTATACAACTACTCTTAGGTCATACGAACTTAGAAAGCACTGTAAGGTATCTTGGTATAGAAGTTGATGATGCTCTAGAAATGGCTGAGCAAACTGAGATTTAACATTTAACTGGTAGCGCCTATATTCTTAATAGGCGCTTACCAATCAATAAGCGACTTTTTCTGGTATAGAAAATATCAGTAATAGCGGACCTTCACAGTCACCCTTCAAAATCATAGATATTTCATTAAGCTGCGTGGAGGGCACTGTCATGGTTGCGCATATACTTAGCGCACACCGTATGATTTGAACCGTTGACTATTAATTGTTACAGCCGCTACTAAGTCCTTGTGGCAGATGCCTAGAAGTAATACATGAGACTGAACTGCAACCGCTGGGCATCGCCGTCACGTCCGCTCACGTTCTCGCGCTCGCCTTGCATGAACTCAAGGCCTGCCTTGATGCGTTCATCGTGCGTATAAACAACATTGACGTGAGCTGACGCCCCGGTGCGGATGAAATCCGGGTCGAAAGACACTGGCACATCCGTCATATGCGCGTAGGCAATACTAACATTGGAAGACCAAACAGGACTCCATTTCCAGTGCGCGCCGATTTGACTGTTCCAGGCCTTGGCAATCTCCAGCTCGCCGTTTGCATCAATAGAGGCATTAGGAATCCCGCCATTTGCGAAGGTTATGATGTCCGTAATTGAGCCTGACGCGTAGCCGACGCCGAAGCCAACGAAGTTGGAATTGCGCTCGTCCAGATACACGCGTCCAGCGGTTGTTACTGTGTAGGCCAGTTCAGATTCATCGCTAACGCTGCCGGAACCGTTCCATCTGACCTGCGTAACCGCACCGCCCACGCTCCACGTAAGCCTTTTCCAGATCCTCGTGAACCCCGTCGTCAGACGCGGAATATCGGCGCGGGCCTCACCCTCAAGATCTGCGGGGTTATAAATCTGTCCATCATCAAAATTTTCCAGCGCAAAGGCCCAGGCAAAGTCGCGGGCTTCATTGGCAACCGTCCACCGAATCTGCACGGTTCGGCCGCCCAATATCGATTCGCCAGCGGCAAAATCAAGCAGGAACGGCAGCTGTCTTAGCTCAGTCAGCAGTGTCCAGGTTTGCCCCGCCAGCAGGTTGCCGTATTGGAAGTATGCATGCCGCAACCGAGGATTGAGCTCGTTCTGTTTGTCAAAAAAGTCCATTTCGAGATAAAAGCGATCATCCGGATACCTGGACCTGGTATTACGCATATCAAAACTGAACCGGGTCTCAGCTGCCTGCATATTCGTATAACTACCCGGTAGTGGATTACCATCGACAGGAATGGTTGAGAGCACAAACTCCTGTTCATCGCCGGTGCCCGAGAAATCATGAATCACATCGACCTTGGCGTAACCGCCAAAAGAAAAACGCCAGTCGGAACCGAACAGTGGCACCGATTTCAGGAAATCCTGATCTCTATAAGGGTCAATACGCCCTTCGGCGGCGATAGGCTGGCTAACGGTCGGTTCTGGGGTCGTATCCGCAGGATCAGCGCTCACCTCCACCGGGTCGGGGTACACATCCGCGGGATCGGATGCTTGCTTGTTGTCGCCGTCGGCTGCGAACGCCAACCCCCCGCACGCTTGTAGAATCAATGTTGCTGCCAAAAACAAACGCAACGATCCGCTTCTTTCTTTTACTCGCATACCCCACCTTTAAGCAAACTTAGATTATTGTTCTTATCGCGACCGCGCAACTCAGCCCATATAGATTTAATCTTTACTTTGTTCTTTATGTCTAATTATTTATTTACCAGCCAGCAGCTTCGCAGCTGACCGCAGGTAACCCGGCGAGTGATCAATCCCGGCAACCTTTTCATCGTTGGTGGCAAGACCGAAATACATCCCGCAGAAATCACGTGCAGGGTCAACATAGATGCCCTGCCCCATGTTGCCGTGCTTGAACATCGCGCCGTCATTAAAGGCGTGATCCCACTGGGCGGTGTTGAGGTCCGGGGTCTCGCCGAACCACCTGGTTCCATAGCCCTCTTCCGTGGAACGATGGTACGCCGCTGGGTCACCCAGGGTTTGAATACGCTTTAAAAGCTTGTCGGAAATGACTCGTTCCTTCGCGACCACACCCCAGCTGGGCGTATACAGCAATGCATAGCGCAACATGTCCTCCGGCGTGGTGTTGTTCATGCCTGCTGCTATCGGCGTACCGTCAGGCGCAAGCCCGATGATGAACGGGTTCCTGGCCCCGATCTTCGACCAGACGCGCTGGTTCCAGAAATTCTGCCACGGCATCTGCGTGATGTTTTCAACCGCAAGAACCAGCACCATGGTAATCGCCGAGGAATACTGGAAAATTTCTCCGGGCTGCTTACCATCGATCGGCTTCGCCTCTTTTACCAGCTGTTGCCAGTCACCCTTGCCGTCAAAGACCGCGGTGAAAAAGTTGGAAATCCACGAATCGGGATTCATCAGGTTTTCAAACGTTTCCTCTATATCGAGCCCACTCGCCATGTTCATGGCGTTCTTCATCGTGATCTTGTCCCACACCGTTCCCTTGAGATCGGGCACATAGGTGGGAACCGGTTTATCGAAATCCAGCTTGCCATCTTCCCAAAGCATGGTAGCCAGGAGACTGGCTGTGGTTTTCGAAGCTGACATCCAGACATGGATATCCGTCGGGTTCATACCCGGATAGGTTTCAAACACTACCTTGCCCTTGTGGGCCATCATCATGGCCTGTACCTGTCTCGGCCCGACGAGGTAATCCTTGAGCGGCGGGGTTGTACTGCCATCGTGTGCTTTAAAGGTGAGGTTGAGCAGATCGCGGCGGATGTCTCGCTGCAGAACACTGAATTCTTCGGGCGGCATCACGACACTGGACCTGAAGAATTGAGGCAGATTCAGGTTGTAGTAGACCGAATCGTCATTGCCAGACTGCCAGTTGCGAAAATTGTAGCGCCTGGTCGCGGCAGTAACGAATTCCAGCGACTGCGGCTTTTTCCACTTTGCCATCGGGCTGTTGACTTCAAGGGGCTGGAAACCAGACGCGCCGACTCTTTTCAGGCTACTGCCTTTCGCGAGTACTAGCGTAGGATTGAGCCCTAATCCGACTGCACCAAGAGCTGCACTCGCAGCCATGAATTTTCGTCGACTCACGTCTACCGCCTTATCTGTCACGACATCTGTGTACTGGTCCCCGTCTATAGCATGTGATTCTATTTCTGAATTTTTCATAGTTATCCTCAATTAATGCTTTAGTGTGTTGTTTACTGGCCAGCCAGATACTTAGCGGCTCTGCGCAGATAACCGGGCATCTTGTCCTCACCATAAGGCGGGATATAACCGTTGGTTGAGAAGTACACGCCAACAAAGTCCCGCTTTGGATCGATATAAATTCCCTGGCCAATATTGCCATGCTTCCACAGGGCACCATCCTCGAATACGGCATCAAACTGGAGAGAGTTAGTCTTTGGAGCTTCACCAAAATCCTCGATCAGACCCTGGTACTTCGCACCAGCCCTGAAAGCTTCCGGTTTGCCTGCGGTCTGAATGCGCTTGAGCACCTCGACTGAAACTACTGGATCGACGGCTGCCTTGCTCCAGCTTGGTGTAAACAACATGCCGAAGCGTGCGAAATCCTCCAGTGTAGTGGAGAGCAGACCATGCGCTACCGAGGTGCCATCAGGTGTTAGATGATGCAGCATCGGTCCACGTGCCGCCATCTTGCCCCACACCCGGTCCTGGAACAGTCTGACCCACGTCTTGTTATCAATTTTCTCAGCAGCAAGCACAAATACCTGGGTAACAGCAGATGAATAGCGGAAACGATCACCAGGCTTTTCACCTTCAATTTTTTCCGCTTCTTTTAAAATATCCAGCCAGTTATCTAACTTGCCGGTTGCCGGGTTAGGAAAACCAAACTCCGCGCTGAAAAAGCGAACGATGATCGAATTAGGGTCGATTATGGCATCCAGCGTCTCTTCGAGCTGGAGGGCCGTCGCCATATTGGCAGCATCGATCATCTTGATGCCGTCCCAGTTGGTGCCCTTGAGCTCTGGCACGTAATCGACCACTTGCTTCTGCATATCGATCTTACCCTCGGCTTCCATCTGGGCGATGATAAGCCCAACGGTTGCCTTGCCTGGTGACATCCATGCATGTACATCTGTGGGGTTCATACCGGGATAGTTCTGGTACACGATTTTCCCCTTATGGATCATCATCACGCCCTGTACGCGGTGATTGGGATGTACCGCATATTCATCCAGTGTCAGATCGCCTTCCTTGACAGGAAACGTGACTTCCTTGCCGATTTTAGGATTCAGGGCTGCTTTCAGCGGCAGATACCGCTCATTGGGTTTCGATGTCCCGGAAGGCAGTAATTCACTCAGGTGCCCGTTGTAATACAGCGCGTGGTCACCGCCTAACTGGTAATGAAAGTTCTCAAACCTTGCGCGTGCATCTTTAACGAAATCCAGCGGGAACGGCTCCTTTGCTGCGCTAACCGGGAGGGTCACGGTAGCACCAGGAACCGCAAGATATTTGGCCAGCGGGTTTTCTTCAGCCGCATTGGCAAGCGATAGCGTCGTTGCCAACGCAGTGGCTACTGCGAAAACAACAGGTTTCATAAAGCGATTTTTTATATTCTTCATTTCAATTGTTTCCTTATTAATTAGTGATCGTGCGCCTGATAGGCTGGCCGGGGGCAGCGTCCAGAATAAGTTTGCCCTGATCGACCACCGGCTTGCCATTGACCAGCAACCACTGCACGCCAACTGCAGGTTGATTAGGTTCCTGGTATGTTCCGACATCACTGATAGTCTCCGGGTCAAAGACCACGATATCGGCATCCATTCCCTTCTGGAGACGTCCTTTTTTCTTCATCTGGGGGACGAAATCTTCGAGGGTCTGAGCAGGCATCAGGGTCATTTTGCGCAGGGCTTCCTGCATGCTCATCAATCCACGTTCGCGGACGTAGGAACGAAGGATTTTGGCGAAGGTCCCGTTCGAGCGCGGGTGAGAGAATGATCCTTCGGGTAAGGGCCAGGCATCCCCAGCGTAGTTTTGGACCTCGTTGTGCTCGTCCATGAACATCCAGAACATCTCATCGGACTCTATGAGTACTTTTGGATGCAACACAGAGGCGTCGAGTAGTGCGAGATCATCGGGATTGCTCTCGTCGAGGAAATGCCACACGATAAAAGTACCGGGTTTATTCTTCTGATAATCCGCCAGTTGCGCATCGGTCATGCGGTCGAGCCCCAGCTGAAAACTATGGGCGGTGGAGCCCATACGTTCGGGCCAGCCTTCGCCGCTGAACATGGCCGCCCCCACCACCGTGCTGGCAGCGCCCCAGGGATAGGCACCTACCGTAATGTTGATGTTCCTTTCAAAAGCATTGTCAATCATTTCGAGTGTTGAGTGGATATCTTTGAGTGAGGTGCTGTTGATGTGGCAGACATGCATATGCGCCCCGGTGATCGCAGCGTTGGCAATCAGTTCCTGGACCGCCTCGAACGAGCTCCTGGGCTCCGCGTTGCTGGCATAGCGCACATGGGTGTAGGTGGCGACATCACGCCTGGCGGCCAGCTCGGCCAGGGCGTAATACTCCTTACGGCCATAGCCTGGGGCATATCCGGCATTGATGCCTATTCCTAAGCCGCCTTCATCGAGACCCTGTTGCACGAGCTGAAGGATCTTATCCTGTTGTTCCCGCGAAGCAACATCCATCTTCCAGTCGGTGCGTTTCTGCGCATCCTGGAAATACTTGGCCGTAGCCTCGGGCTGGGTGCCTGTGAAGGTGGCGATACGGGCATAGGTCCAACCGGCAGCCGCGCCATAGTTAACTGGTAGATTCTTTTTGGCCTGATCGTCATACCAGGCAGAAATTGGAAGCACGCCTGACTCCAGTTCGAGCATGGTAGTAACGCCCTGCATGGCCTGCATGCGATAGTCACCAATGTTTTGGCCATGAGCATGTATGTCGATAAATCCCGGCGCGACCACCAGGCCTGTGGCATCGATGGTCTCCTTGCCCTGTATCTTCTTATTGGTGATAGCAGCGATGCGGCCGTCCTTGATACCGACGTTAGTAGTGGCATCGTACCTGGTCTCAGGGTCCATGACACGCCCATTGAGGATGACGAGATCGTAGTCAGTTGCCACGGCCTGTGAAGCCATTATCATGCTCAACATAATCAACGAACCAATAAGCACTCCGAATCGCTTTATTTTCATTTCGCTTATCTCTTCACTGCTTTTCGTTTTCACAAGAATCGTCTCCGTTTTCACTTCAGTTCTCTTTTGCTTCTAGATTCAGCTCTTTTCTACCGACCAGCTTTGCGGCGCCACCGTTAGGATAGTTTTTTTTCATATCGTATAAATTTAATTAATCATTTTTTAGCAATTGGCCTGCACCAGAATCATCATCTAAATGAATTTTTAAAAGCTCTGGATTAATTCCAATGGTGTGCTTATTTAGCCATTTTTCAACAACAATCGGTTCAAATCTACCTTTAGGTTCAATAGGGAACCGGATCTGTTTCCCTGGTTTAACAGGAAGGACCTTACTATCTTTAACTACAACGGTACCATTGACTAAAACATAAGGTATTCCAGTAGTGGGAATACCATGCTCTCCGACCTTAAACCCAGAATTATCTGTTATTGTTTTAGGGTTGAAAATAGTGATGTCTGCAACCTTTCCTACTTGTAGTCTGCCTCTTTCCTTCATAGATTCAATACCAGTATCTCCTAAGTGTTTGGCAACCCAATAGCTAGCTTGAGAAATCGTAAACATTAAGGGTACCCCTTGTTCTCGTGCCATGCGAAAAGTTGCTCCGCGCGCACCAGAAGTTCTTGGATGCCCACGGTACTCAGTCCAGTCTGCATCCCAGGGCAACAATTCACCGTCTTCTCCAACTCCTGCCATCGCATCACTAGCTATAGTCATATGAGGGATTGTTAACCAATTGGGCATCCATTTCTCTCTATATGGGAAGAAGACCACAACTGCACGACCAGCATTACTTTTCAAAAGATCAGCATACGTTTCATCTGTTAAGTAGGCGTCATCTATTGGATCATAAAGTGTTTCTTCATATTTATAACCATATTTATCTTTCCAAACCTCTGGACGAAGGAAATCTGCACTAACAGGTGTAGAGCCTGCTGCGTACGGATAGTATTCAGACCACATATTGAGTCCTTTCTCTCGAGCAAGCTGTAATTTTTCTTCAATTTCCCACCACCCATAATCGTTGTTATGTGCCATTAGAAATGGAGCACCAAGTAGCATGGCGTTTGTAAAAACCTCATCAAAGGCAATAGGGGCTTCTGTGGGTGTATCTTGTATTAAATGATAACGGGTATGCACAGATGTTAAACGGTTGTAGTTGGCCGCTACTTTTTGAGCTTCAAACAATTCATAACTTGTCAATCCACGGGCCATATAAGCCGCTCCTACACCAACACCAAGGGCACCTTGTCTCATATCCTCATCCATAATCTGCATGATTTGATTCATCTCATCTATAGAAGACTTCGTTACCGACCAGCCGGCAACGCCGTCAGCAGCCGCTTTGGCGATAACAGGGCCAGCAACAGAAAAATCTAGTGGGTCTGATAAATTAAGTTCAGGATCGTGCACCTTCATACGGGCTATATTTAAGCCTGTTGTAGTTCCATAGTTGACTTGCCAACCCGTCTCAGCTTTTTGGTCGTACCACGCCTTTACATTAAAAGCTCCAAGTTCAAGGTCCATTCCAGTAGTCACCCCATCTCGGAGTGCCATCTTTGTTGCAAAAATATCTACAGCGTGATAATGCGTGTCGATAAAGCCAGGTGAGACTACCAGCCCATTAGCATTGATTGTCTCCTTGCCCTGTATCTTCTTATTGGTGATAGCAGCGATGCGGCCGTCCTTGATACCGACGTTAGTAGTGGCATCGTACCTGGTCTCAGGGTCCATGACACGCCCATTGAGGATGACGAGATCGT
>Ga0316209_1000974_pt1 | contig 36165 bp, 31 predicted proteins | sample 6monopyrite_MG_FD_204945 | JGI IMG/M metagenome (GOLD analysis project Ga0316209, IMG submission 204945) | Microbial mat bacterial communities from mineral coupon in-situ incubated in ocean water Damariscotta River, Maine, United States -... | ecosystem: Environmental > Aquatic > Marine >...
CGCACCCATCTGGCAAAGCATGCAGCCGAGAACGACCAGCAACGCGTGGGGTTTCACGGAAGCGAAATCTCGTTCACGAGCGGTTCGCCCTCGGCATAGCGAACAAGGTTCTCGGCGAAGAGCGCGAACAATCGCGCGTCGTAGGCGTCGGGGGGAATCGAAGAATGGGGCGAGAGGTAGAGATTCGGCGCGTCCCAGAGAATTGAATCCTGGGGAAGCGGCTCCTCTCGCGTCACGTCCAGAATCGCCGCGCCGAGATGCTCCGCAGCAAGCGAAGCGACGAGCGCCTCCTCATCGACGAGCGCCCCGCGAGCCACGTTGCAAAGGACGGCTCCCTTCTTCATGCCGGCCAGCGCTTCCGCGCCGATCAAACCTTCGGTTTCCGGCGTTGCCGGCGCGCATAACACGACCACGTCCGAATCGGAAAGCAATCGGCCGAGTCCTTCCGGTCCGGAAAGCACGTCGACATCGGGCGATGTAGCTCCAAAACGCGCGCTCCGGCGAGTCGCGAGGGTCTTCATCTCGAAGGCGCGCCCAAGGCGGGCCACCGCGCTTCCGATTGCCCCGAGACCGACAATGCCCAGGGTCTTTCCCGAAAGCGTTCGACCGCCGGGGCGGTGAAAATCGCGGGCGCTCTGCATCGCTTCGATCGAGCGAAGATTCCGACAGACTTCAATGAGGCGGCCGAAGACGAATTCAGCGATTGCGGGCGCGCCTGCTCCCGCGGCATTGGTGAGGCGGATTCCGCGTCGCCCCAATTCTTCGAGGGGATACTGCTCGAGCCCCGCGCTATAGGCCTGTACCCATTTCAAGTTGGGCATGTCATCGAGCCGCTCGGCGGGGAGATCGAGGGTAAAGAGGACCTCGGCGGCATTCCAGCCGTCGAGCAACTCCGCGGAAGGGGCCGGCGCTTCTGCCAAAAGCTCAGCCGGGACAGGCGGCGCTTGGCGCGCCCGCCGGAGTTTCACGCTCTCCTTGAAAGGGAGAACCCGCAGATCGAGGGGACGCCTCGAGGCCGACGCGCGTTCCGCAACGAGCCCGACGTCGGGATCCTTCGGATGGTGCAGACAGACGACGATCGGATCGCGACTCAAACGACGCGCTCTCCACCGTCGCCCACCCGCGCGATCAGGCTCTCATCGATCTCCGCAACGGAGCGAACACCGCATAACGCCATCGCACGCTCCACCTCATCCTGAAATCCGCGCATCACACCTTCGACGCCCTTCTGATCCGCCACGACCAGGCCCCACATCGCAGGCCGGCCCACGAATACGGCCTTCGCCCCAAGCGCGAGCGCCTTCACGACGTGCTGACCGCGACGAATGCCCCCATCGATATAGACCTCGCCCCGATCTCCAACCGCGCCCACGACCTCAGCCAGAACATCCGCAGTCGCCAGCGCACCATCCAGCTGTCGCCCACCGTGATTCGACACGACGACCCCCGCAGCACCCGCGTCGATGCAGGCCTGGGCATCGTCTCCGCGCATCACCCCCTTCACGATCAGGGGAATCGGAGAACGCTCCACAAACCAATGGATGTCATCGAAGGTGAGCGCGTGATCGAAGAGCTCGTTCGGATCTTCGACCTTCCCGTCGCTCTGCAAGAACGTCCAGCGATTGCGCGCATCACGCCGGCGATTGCCCTGCCGGGCCACATCGACTGTGATCACGACCGCCCCATAGCCCTGCTCAGCACTGCGGGCGATTGCATCAACGCTCCGCTCACGATCTGCCATCACATAGACCTGAAGCCACTTGGGGGCATCCCCGGCAACCGCGGCCACATCCGCCGCTGATCCCGCACCAAAAAGTCCCATGCAGAAGAGCGAACCCGTGGAAGCGCAGGCCTTCGCGGTCGCTACCGGTCCCTCCTCGCTCGCCTTGTGCTGCATCGCCATCGGCGCGACGGCAACCGGGGACGACACGTCTGCGCCCAGAATCGTCGTCGACGTGTCGATCGTGCGAACGTCGCGCAAGACTTTCGGACGCAACCGAAGTCGCGACCAGGCCGCTTCATTGTCATCGAGGGTCAGCTCGTCCTCAGCGCCTCCGGCAATATAGTCATAGAAGGTCGCCTCGATCTGTTCCTTCGCCTCGGCTTCGAGATCCGTCAGGTCCATCTTGATCAGCGTGCTCCCAGACGAAGGACATAGATCTCCGCGATGTTCTCATTTCGCGGGCGCACGCCGTATTTCGTTTCATAGGCATCCGCGAAGCGCGCGAACTCCTCTTCGCTTTCGACGCGAACCGCTGCCAACTCGTAGAGCTTGTCTTCGACGCGGATGCGAAGATTCGGATCGGCCTCGAGATGTTCAACCCAGGTCGTCCGGTTGCCGCCCGCGTGCAGATACATCGAGGCCCCAACGCCGACCGCCCAGATATTGACCGAGTAGGGATCGGCGGGATTCGTCTCGATCTGAATCGTCGAGACCTCGTCAGTGAACGCCCAATCCGTCGGAGTCGGCGTTACGGCGCCATCCAATTCGCCCCCCGGCAGAAGCAGGAACGGTCCGCCGCATCCTGCGGTCAGGACGAGCAATAATCCGAGGACAGATGTCAATCGAAGATCAAGGCGCATATGGGGCCCTCCTCACGTGGGATCGAGCGGGTCACCCACGAACGAACGCATAGCTTAACCCGCGCAACGGAGGTTGCTCTCCCCCTGTCGTTGCGCCCCTCGACTCTTCTAAGCTTGACCGATGTCGAATTCCCCATCGAACGCTCCCGGTGCCGGCGTTACGCTGCCCGCACTCCTCGCTTATTCCCTTCCTATGGTCGCGGTCAACTTCTCCCTCGTCCTCTTTTTGACGTACGTGACCAACTACGCGATCGACGTGCTGCTCGTTCCCGCAGCAGCGATGGGAATGATCTTCGGCCTCGGACGACTCTGGGACGCCGCAACCGACCCGATGGCCGGTGTCCTCAGTGATCGAACCGAGCATCGACTCGGCCGACGACGGCCCTGGATCCTCGCCTCATCGATTCCGATCGCGGTCTTCGGGTACATGGTCTGGGCGCCACCCGAATCCCTGAGCACCCCGCTCCTGATCGCCTGGATGACCGTCGCGGTCTTCGGTTTTAACACGGCGATGACGCTCTTCCTCACACCGCATCAGGCGTTAGGCGCCGAGCTCACCCTCGATCACCATTCGGTCTCTCGGATCTTCGCCTTCCGACAAGCCGCCGGGTACATCGGCATGATCGGCTGCCTCGTCTTCGCCATGTCCTATCTCATGACCGCGGAGGATCGCCGAGGAAGTGCAACCGAGATCGCACTCTATGCGGGCATCGCGATCATCGTACTCAACGCCCTCTCCGTCATGTTCCTGCGCGAGCCGGCGGAAAATCGGCGGCGCGGTGGCGGCGACACAGCGGGCGTTGCCCGCGACGTCTGGAAGAATCCCTACGCGCGGCGCCTGCTCACGATGATCTTCATCGAACATACGGGCTCCGGCGCGAGCATGGTCGTCGCCCCTTTCCTCATCAAGTACGTCCTAGGCATGCCGGGCAGTACGGGGGAAGTCTTCATGTTCTACGTGGGCTCTTCTCTGCTTTCGCTTCCCCTGTGGCTCTTCATGGCGCGGCGAATCGGCAAGAAGTCGACCTGGATGGTCGGCCTGATCGTCGGGATGGTTGGCTACATGTCGCTTTTCTTTATCGGCCAGGGCGATCTGCGATGGATGCAGATGGTCGTCAGTATGACGGGCGCCTGCAGCGCCTGCGGAACCATGATCGGTTCTTCGATCCTGGCGGATGTGGTCGACGCGGACGAGCTCGAGACCGGCGAACGAAAAGAAGGCGCCTACTACTCCTCCTATACGTTTCTCTACAAGGCTTCGAGCGGCGTGATGGCGATGATCACGGGCTTCGTTCTCTCGGCGACGGGCTTTGTACCGGATCTGCCCGAGCAGACCGAGCTCGTCCAAACCTCGATCAAGGCGCTGAACGGCCTCGTGCCCTTCACGACGATGTTCTTCGGGGCGCTGATCCTGGCGCGATTCACGCTGACCGAAGAGGTTCATGCCGAGATCCGCGCGAAGCTCGATGCGCGGAATGCGGAGAACTAGAGCGCGGCGCTACCGAAAGCTCGGCAGGACTTCGCGCCCCGTCACTTCGAGGGTCTCGAGGATCATCTCCTGCGGCTCGATCCAACTCGTGCGCGGAATTAGACCCAGTTCGTCGACGCCGACATCCGCATAGTTCTGGATCGCGCGCTTCACCTGCTCGGGATCACCGACGCAGAGCCCACTCTCGATCAGAACGTTGGGATCGTCCGCACTCGCCGGAAAAGGAGGCACGAGCGCCGGATCATTCCCCGCTTCCTTGATCAGCTCGCGAAGGCGCGTCTGTGGAATCGGACGAGGCTCGTTCACAAGTCGGGCCGCAATATCTGGAACCGTGTCGAAATAGACCGAGAAATGCGCGGTCGTGAGCGACGCCCGCTTCGCATGCCACTCGCGCGCGCGGTCGCCGTCCTCGAGACAGAGCAGCGGTGCGATCGTCAAGAACTTGTCGTTGATGACTTCGCTCACTGGATCCGGATCCGCGATCGCCTTCTTGTACGACTCGACGAGGGGTTCAAGCGCGCTCGGGCTCTGAAAGCTGAACACCGCGACGCCCAGCCCCATTCTGCCCGCCCGTTCGACTGTGTCGGGATTCGTCGCCGTCACCCAGAGAGGCGGATGGGGCTTCTGAAGCGGCTTCGGCAGGACGTTCCGTTCGGGAACCGAGAAGTGTTCGCCCTCGTGTTCAAAGAGATCCTGGGTCCACATCTTGGGAATCGCGCGAATCGCCTCTTCCCAATACCCCTTGGTCTCTTCGTTCTTGAGCCCCCAGCTATTCACTTCGGTCGAGCCACTTCCGCGTCCGGTCCCCAGTTCGACCCGCCCATTCGTATAGATGTCGATCATCGCGATCTGCTCGGCGACCCGAACCGGATGATTGATCGGCGCGCACAGGTTCATGATCCCGGTACAGAGCCGAATCTTCTCGGTCTTCATGCCGACGGCGAGACAGGTCAGATGGGACGCGGCGTTATGCGAGTACTCTTCGAGGAAGTGGTGTTCCGGCGCCCAGAAGGAATCGAAGCCCGCCGCCTCGGCGGCGATGCCCATTTCGAGATCCTGTCGAAATCGCTCGGGCTCGGACTCCTCCCAGGGACGAGGGCCAACGACGGCAGAACAGAAGATTCCGAAATCCATTTGACTCCAGTTGCGGTCGAGCGCGGTCGAGCAGTCGCGTGATCAGTCCTTCGGAAGGCCGAAGATCCGTTCGCCGATGATATTGCGCTGAATATTGGGGCTGCCGCCGCCGATCACGGTGCCGTGCCAGTTCAGCGCTTCGTGGGTCTCGTGGCTCTGGTGGGCCGCAGCGCTGCCGATCAATTCGAGCGTCAGTTCGCTCATGTCGAACTCGAGAATGCCGCGCTGGAGTTTATTGATCGCGGTCTCGGATCCGGAGGGCTTCCCACGAAGCTGATCCGTCAGATGCCGAAGTCCCGTGAGCCGCATCGCCTCGACCCGAATCTCCATATCCGAAAGCCGGCGCCGAACCCCATCGTCTTCGAGTGCGGGACGTCCGTTGCGCGTCGCCGTTCGCGCGAGCTCCCGAATATCATCGAGATGCTGCTCCATCTCCGTCGATTCAGAGATGCCCGAGCGCTCGTTCGCGAGCGCGCCCATCACGACACGCCAGCCCTCCCCTTCCGCGCCGAGCCGATTCGTCACCGGCGTTCGCACGTCGTTGAAGAAGACCTGGTTGAAACTCACCTTCCCGGAAAGATTCGGGATCGGCTGGATCTCGATTCCGGGCGTATCCATCGGAACGAGCAGGCAGGTAATGCCGCGCCACTTCGCCACATCCGGATCTGTCCGCACGAGCATAAAGATGTCACTCGCCACGTGGGCAGCGGTCGTCCAGATCTTCGAGCCATTAATGACGTACTCGTCGCCCTCAAGGACGGCGCGACATTGCAACGAGGCCAGGTCGCTGCCGACGTCCGGCTCCGAATAACCCGTGCACCAGTAGGTCTCGCCATCGAGCAGGCGCTCGAGATGCTTTTCTTTCTGCTCCGGCGATCCGTGCGTAATGATCGCAGGGCCAACCCAGGTCAGTCCCATGAAGTCGGTCCCCAACGCGGGGGCGCGTCGCGCGGACATCTCTTCCTTGAGGATGAACTGGCGCATGAGATCGCCGCCGCCACCGCCGTATTCCGTCGGCCAGTTGAACCCGACCCAGCGCTTCTCGCGAACCTTCTTGTTCCACGTCTTCAGGAACTCGGGATCCTCCTCCGGATCGGGGACGGGATCGGGGAGATTCTCATCGAGAAAGGCGCGGACCTCGGCGCGGAACGCTTCCTCTTCGGGGGTGAGCTGAAAGTCCATTAGAGGTTCCTCAGGGTCGCGAGGCGATCCCTATGATAGTCGGCGTCGCCGAAGGCGGGCCGAACCCATTTCGATCGCTTGATGTAAAGCTGGATGTCGTACTCGAGCGTGTACCCGACCGCGCCATGCAGCTGAACGCATTCGACACCCGTCCGCGTAAACGCGTCAGCGACATAGGCCTTCGCCAGTGACGCATACCGCGCGAGCTCATCGCGGCTGTTCTCGACCGCCCACGCCCCGTAATAGAGAAGCGACTTGATCGACTCCGCATCGACCCACTGGTCGGCGAGGCGATGCTTCACACCTTGGTAGCGCCCGATCGGCGAACCGAACTGAACACGATCCTTGGCGTACTGAACCGTGATCGCTGTCGCTCCCTCCATCGCGCCGAGGGCTTCTGCGGTCACGGCCAGCGCACCGCAATCTCCGAGATAGGCGATTGTCTCTTCCGCCGGTGCCGCGTCGAGTCGATCCTCAGCGCCAATGCGAATATCGGAGAGCCGGAGCATGCCGGTTCGTTTCGTCTCGTCGAGCATCGGCACCCGCTCGACCGAAACCCCGGGTCGGTCCGCGGGAACGAGTGCGAGCGCAAGCGCTCCAGCCGCGCGATACGCAACCACGAATACGTTCGCGCTGCCCACGTCGTGCACGAAGTACTTCTCGCCGCTCAGCACATGGTCGTCGCCGTCCACCGTCGCTTCGATCTGAACCCCGTCGGGGCCGGGCACGTCCTTCGCTTCAAGAAAGGCGAGGGTCCCGATGGCTGTGCCCTCGGCGAAGGCCGGCAGCCAGCGATCACGTTGGGCTGCGGAGCCCCCCTCGCGGACCGCCATCGTGGCCAGCGCCGTCGAGAGAAGCGGGCTCGCAAGCAGTGTGCGCCCGGTCTCTTCGAGCAACACGACAAGATCGATGAAGGTGAGTCCGGCGCCGCCGTGATCTTCGCCGACCAGCAGTCCCAGCCAGCCCATCGCGGCCATCTCCGACCAGAGCTCCTCCGAGAGCGCGTCTTCGCTCTCCATCAGATTCCGGACTTCGGGAATCGGACATCGCTCATCGACGAATTTGCGAACAGCGTCGCGTAAAAAGTCCTGCTCTTCGGTGAAGCCAAAATTCATGGGGGCCTCGGCGCCGGGGCGGCGCTGCGTGGGGTCGAGAATGAAGGAGAGTCATTCTCGGCCGTCCGATACCCGTCGGCAAGCACCTCCGCGGGCAGCCCACGCCGAGGATCAGTCGGGCTCGAGCGCCGCCGCAGCGATGGCAGGATTGAAAAACTCGCGCAGGAAGAGGAGTCGCCCCGCCTCGAACCGAAAGACCCCTATATAGATATTGGAATAGGGCTTGCCGGTGGGGACCGCGATCCCGTCACTCGTGTACTCGACGATCAGCAGATCGGGGTCGAGGCCCGGATGAATCAGATGCGGAGAGAGCGAGAATTTGAAAGTTTCGAGCGAGGGTTCGATCGCCTGACAATAGGCATCGATGCCCTCGAGCCGAACCGGCGGATCGTTGTAGGGAAGCTCGACGACGATGTCTGGGTGACAGATCTCGCGCAGCGCCGCGTAGTCTGGCCCGCCGATCGCCTCCATAAAATCGGCCATCACCCGTTCATTGGCGATCCGCCTCTTGGCCTGATCCGATTCTGTCATCCCGAAGTCGCCTCCTGATCCCCGAAATCACCGAGTCGATTCGGCGCGGGCTTCCCCAGCACATCGTCCCGGGTCTCATCCCGCTCGTCGATGTCCGGCGGTCACAAAATTTGATTCGAATCCGGGTGTTTCCCCCTCACTTGAGCGGATTGATTCGATACCCTGGCGGTGACCTGGGAAGGTCAGGTGTTTCTCCGACTCGACGTGCCCGCGAGAAGGAATGACGCCTGTGAGGATATCGGTGCGCGTGGCTCCTTCGGTTTTCGAATGGAGTCGCCCATCGAGGCGGGAAAGAGCGGGTAGGACGTCGGCGTTGGGAAGCGCGGACACCTCCGTTCAAGGGCACTCAGACGACCGATGATCAACACCTCATCGGTCGCGCGACGGGCCCGAGTCCCCGTCTCATCGATGGACAGCGTTTCCCTCTACCAGGTCTGCTCAACCGAGCACGAACCGGGTCGACGCAAGGAGCGTCGAGGTCGGCACGTGTGCCTGCGCGTTCGGATTGCATCGCGATCCAGCTGCGCAGCCAGACCGGCATCTCGATGACGACCGCTCCGGCGGATCACCCACGATGCCTATAGAGGAAGACAAAAGATGAAGCGAATGATCTTGGTCCTGCTTGCCATCGCGTTCCTTGCCCCCTCAACCGCGTCCGCATTGGGCGTATCCATTGTTGGCGTGACGTCGACCGGCAGCGGCGCCTCCCTGCTCGATGGAGACACGATTACCCTCGACATCCTGATCGAGAACGCGACCGGTGAAAGCGTCGCGGGTCTCGGAATCGGCGTCTCCGGCTATGAAGCAGGCGTTCCCGGGAATACAAACGACAATCCCCTCGTCTTCGTGAGCGGCCAGAACTCCTCCGCGTTCAATACGGCCATCGTGCCGACCGTGGGTCCGGTGGGTGGCCTCTCGACGAATCCGGTCAGCGAAATCGGCGCTTCGTTCCCGATCATGAACCCGCGGCGCGTTCAGCTCTTCAACGGCGTCGACCTCGCAGGGCACAACGGCGACGGCACGAACGATTTCGGCGTGAACGGCGCGCAGACGGGCGTCGGCGGCGACTTTCACCTGCAGGTCACGTTCCGCGCTCAGGGGCTCGGCGCATCGAACGCGAACCCCACGGTCGTCGTTCTTGAGATCGGCACCGGCCAGTTCGGCAATGCCGCGCTCGACGCGAGTGGATCGCCCCTCAGCTTCAACAACGCTTTCCAGACGATCACGATCGTTCCGGAGCCCGGAACCGCCCTTCTGATGGGTCTCGGCCTCGTCGGCCTCGCGGGTTCGAAGCGACGCTAGCCGTCCGGCTCCATGCTTGAATTCGGCGCGACAGAGCGGGTCAATAAGGCCGCAGCTCTGCCGCGCCGGCTTCGGCGCCTGCCTTCCGACCATCCCCCTCGGGAAGTCAAAAAACTGTATCCGAGGTCAGCAATTTTCCCCCACTTTTGAATCGGGTGGATATATGATGGCCTCGACCTGGGAAGGTAGGGAGACAGACCCACTCGCACTTTGCGTAAGTACCAAGCAAAGTGAGGTGATCTGGCTCCTAAGAGGATATCGGTGCGTGCGGTTAGTTCGGTTCTCGAACGGCCACCCCATCGAGACAGAGTGAGATTGGCCCCCTTGGATGTTGGGAAGCATCTGAGGATCTGATCATTTCGAGAATTCGATTTCGACGACAGGGACTGTCAGGTTCGTCGTGATCGAGTGAAGGACTCTTTGTCTCAGCGGGAAAGCGTTTCCCTCTACCAGGTCTGCTCAGTTGGGCGCGTTTCAGACCGTCGCATGGTGCGACGCACAAGAAGCGTGCACCCGTACGCCTCGGCCGTTCAACGGCAAGAGCGCGCGGGCAGATCGGCGTAACGATGGACGGATCGATTCCGAAAGTCGCGCGCGCTGATGTAGAGGTAGAAACAGATGACTTTTAAGAACTGGAGCCTTGCGGTGATTGCGGCCGCAATGGTTGCTCCGATGTCCGCGAGCGCTTTGGGCATCTCCGTCGTTGACGTGGTGACGGGCAATGGCACGGTCGGCTACGTCGAAAACGGCGACACCGTCACGCTCAACATTCGCATCGAGAACAACACGAACCAGGACGTCGCGGGCCTCGGCATCGCAGTCAGCGGCTACGACGCCGGCGCGGTCGGGATCGCCAGCGACAACAACTTGGTGTTCGTCAGCGGCTCGAACAGCGAAGCGCTTTCCGAGTTCAACCTTCCGACGGTGGGCCCGGTTAACGGCCTCATTTCGACTTCAGTCACGCAGGACGGCGCTCCGTTCCCGTTCTTCACGGAACTGCGCGTCCAGGCATTCGACGCGGTTGCCCTCATGGGTTCCAATGGCGACGGCTCGCTCGACGGCGGCGTCGGCGGCCTCGGCACGGGAAATGGCGACTACCACATGAGCGTCACGTTCCAGGCTGTCGCGCTTGGCGCAACGCCCCTCTCCCCGGCTGTCCTCAATCTTGAGATCGGCACGGGCAGCTTCGGCAACGGCGCAATTGAAGCGGGCACGGGCAACATACTCGCCTTCAACAATGCGTTCCAGTCGATCACGGTCGTTCCGGAGCCGGGCACTGCCCTGCTCATGGGTCTCGGCCTCGCGGGTCTCGCGTCTCGCCGACGATAGTTTGTCGACGACGCTAGTCCTGATCTACATACGGCGAGCGACCTGAAGCCTGGCTTCAATTCTCTCGACGTCGATCTGGGCGGCCGCTTCTTCCTCGGAAGGAGCGGCCGTTTCGCGTTTTGGCATCCTGTATGTCGTATTCTCGATGCCGCCAGACCGCCAGGAGCCGACATGCCCGTTGAACGTGATGCGCTCGGATTTGATGCACCCGCCCCACTCGGACATCCGGGCCGCGCGGGCCTTCCGGAAGGTCATACAACCGGCCCCGAAATCGGAGATCAGCTACCGGACTTCACGCTGCCCGACGCATTCGGTCGAAGTGTCGACTTTCATCGCGATCGCGCGGGCCGGCCCGCCGTCGTCGTGTTCTATCGCTCGGCGGTGTGGTGACCCCCTTGTTGGACGCAGCTCGGTGAGCTGCGCGATGCCTTTAAAAAGTTTGAAGACGCCGGTCTCGCGCTCTACGCCATCTCCTATGACGACCAAGAGATCCTGCGAGAGTTCACCGAGAAGCAGTCGATCCCCTACCCGCTTTTGTCCGATGTTGATTCGGATGTTATTCGCCAGTTCGGAATCCTGAACGACCAGGTCAAACCGGGCGACCTGATTCTCTACGGCATCCCCTACCCCGGCGTCTTCATGACGGACTCGGACGGCGTAGTCGTGGGCAAGTCCTTTCACGGCTCCTACAAGATTCGCGACTCCCCGGAAGTCCTGATCGATGCCGCGCTCGGGCGTGTTCAACTCGACGACTCAAGCGCGCTCGTCGATCCCGTCGAGGCGCCGGACGCCGAGGATCCCGTCCGAGTTCAGGTCGCGCTACGCGGCGGCCAGGGTTCGATCCGCCAAGGCATCGTGCGCCACGTCGTTGCCCGCTTTGAGCTCGCCGACGGCTTTCACCTCTACGGCGAGCCCGTCCCCGACGGCATGATCGCCACAAAGATCGAGATCGAAGGACCGCCCGGACTCGTCGTCCACGAGCCGATCGTGCCCGAGACCACGCCGCTCGCTCTACCCGGGCTCGACGTCGAACTCGCCGTCTGGAGCGGCGGGTTCGACATCGTCGTCCCTTTCCATCCCGTCGGTGAACTCGTGAGCGAATGTCGCCCACTCGATCAGGACAGCATCGAGCTCAAGATCCACGTTCGCTACCAGGCGTGCGATGACGAGACCTGTCTCTTGCCGCGAACGGAAACGTTCCACTTTGATGTCCCCCTCGACGTGATCGACATTCCGAAGATCAGTCTGCATGCAGGCCACGGTCAAAGGGAGGCCAACTTCGACGGCTCGCCCCACATGCAGCGTCTGCTCGCGCGCAAGTTCAAACAGAGCCCACTCGGCTTCGTGCGACACGCGGGGCTCGCGATCCGGCTCAACCTGGCCGCGCTCGGGCGACGTATCCTGGGACGTAGCTCGGACTCGTCTCCGCGGACCTAACGTCTTCGCGAAGCGAGACCCGCGAGCCCTAGACCGAGAAGGAGCGCTGTCCCCGGCTCGGGAATCAGATTTACGCTCCAAGATCCGCCGAAGGGTATTCCATACCCGTATCCGGAAACGACCGCCTCGAGTGTGTATTGCTCGCCGAGCTCGAGCAGAAGTCCCTCGGAGAAGACGCCGGGCGCGAGGTCTCGTAGGAAGACGATGTTCCCGCCGGAGTCGGTGATCTCGATCGAATTTTGATCTGACTCGACCCGAGACAACGTGGAAAAATCATCCGGGCACCCGCAAACACTCGTGCCCGCCTCGAAAACCACCCGATCGCTCGAGATGACGGTGATGGCCTGGGCCGACCCTGCGGCGGCCGATGCACCGACTCGATTTCGAACACGCACTCGCATACTCCACCCCTCCTCGACCGACACCGCCCTGTGTCGCTTTGGAGGGAGTGGTGTTGCGGGGGGGGGGCGTTGTGTCGAAAAGTTGCTGCCCCGTTCGGCTCAATGCGAATGGGGTGAAGCATTGTGAGCGGATCGGAAACCGATGCGCGAATCAGCCGCCCTGCAGGACCTGCCCCGGAAGCGCTCCCGTATGCTTGTTCTGCTCGAGGACCACTTCGCCGTTCACGATCGTTGCCACGTACCCCGTCGAGTCCACAACGAAGCGCTCGCTATTGGCCGGGAAGTCCTGCGCGAGCCAGGTCTCGCCCTTTCCGAGCCGCTCCATATCGATCAGAACGAGGTCTGCAAAATAGCCTTCCCGAATCGCGCCGCGGTCGCGAATGCCATGCACCACCGCCGGCATATAGGAGAGCTTGAACACCGCCTCTTCCATGCTCAGCACACTCGGCACGAAGTCCGTCAGCAGGTTCGTCGTGTAGTCTGCTCCGACGAAGGAAGCGAGATGGGCCCCACCGTCGCTTGAGCCGGCCATCGCGAAGGGCTCCTTCATGACGGTGGCGCAGATCTGATCCATATAGGCGGCCGCGTCGGGATTCGTCACCATCGCGTACCAGGTATCGAGGTTTTCGCTCAGAGAGAGATCAAGGAAGACATCGATCGGCGCCGCCCCGGACTCCGCAGCGATCTCCGCAACCGTCTTCCCGACCTTCGACTCGTTCGCAGGATCGATGACCTTCTCGACTTCGAGATTCTCCCAGGTCGCACCAATCGACTTCCCCGCATCGCTTGAGAACTCGGCTTCGAGCTCCAAGCGCGTCGCCGGATCACGCAGCCGTTCGCTTCGTTCCGGCTCTGCCAGGCAAAGCACTTCTCGCCATTTCGGCATGTCGTCGAAGACGAAGGTGTCCGAGAGCTTGACGTGCAAGCCGCCCCGGTTCGTCGCGAACTGTGGATGCAGCCGCGCGCCCTTGGCGTTCTGTTCGCGGCAGAAGTCGAGGGACTTCGACCAGCTCTCCGGGTCCTCCGCGGAGGGGAAAAGCAGATTCAGCTCGATTGGGCGGCCGGAAGCCTCGTGCATTCGGAGCATGAGCTCGCGATCCGCGTCGTCATAGCCGCGGCCGAAGCTGCGCGGAATGAGCTCACATGCCCCCCGATCGAATTCCGCGAGCACGCTCGAAAGCGCCACGACTTCGTCGGCGGAGGCGTGATTGCTCGGCACCTCGCGACCATCTTCGCCGACGTGCAAATCGAGCTGAGACGTCGAGAAACCGATCGCGCCCTCCCGCATCGCTTGCCGGACGCACTCTTGCATCGCCTCGATCTCTTCCGGCGTCGCCTCTCGCTCAGACGCATCGTCGCCCATCACATAGCGACGCACCGCAGAGTGACCGACATAGCTCGCCACATTGACGCCCACCTTGCCTTCGAAACGTCCCCAGTAGTCGCCATGGCCTCCGCCCTTGAACTTGAGCCCCTCCGCGAGCGCGTCCCGTGACATGCCTTCGACGCGCGAGAGCATGCCCGCGAGCCAGTCGACGTCTTCGGGCTTAGCCGGGGCGAGGGTGAACCCGCAATTGCCTGCGAGGACGGTCGTGATTCCGTGCCAGCACGACGGCGTCACGATCGGGTCCCAATCGAGCTGCACGTCGTAGTGGGTGTGGATGTCGATGAAGCCAGGGGTCAGGAGGAGCCCCGCCGCATCGATCACGCGAGGCGCGTCGCCGTCGATCCGACCGATCTTGGCGATGCGATCTCCGATGACGCCGACATCCGCCACATAAGCAGGGATGCCGGTTCCGTCGACTACGCGTGCGCCGCGGATGATGAGATCAAAGGACTGCGAAGAAGAGGACGACGTAGCCATGCGGGACTCCTGATTCGTTGAATCGTGTTGAACTTGTGCCAGCGCGACGGGGTCGCGCTTCTTAGGGGTTAGGCGATCAGGCGATCGCTTCTGCGTCGCGCAGCGTCGCGATTCGCTCGGAGTCAAGTCCGAGCTCTTCCGCAAGCACGCTGTCCGTATGCTCACCCAGAGTCGGTGGCGGGTTCATCGCGAACTCATTCTCCGACATACGCGGCGCAAAGCCGAGAAGCTTGACCTCGCCCTTGTCTGGATGAACCATCGTCTTGACGAAACCGCGCTCGTTGAGATGCGGGTCGTTGTAGACCTCCATCGTGTCGAGGGTCGCCGCACAGGGCACGCCGGCCTCTCCCATGATGCGCATCACTTCATGCTTGGTGTGCTGCCGCGTCCACTTCTCGACTTCCTCGTGAAGCTCCGGCGTCCGCGTGAGTCGCTTCATAAAATCATCGAATCGCTCATCCGTGATCAAGTCAGGCCGACCGATCGTCATGAAGAGCTTGTCGATGTGCGGCGACGTCACCGTCAGCATGAAGCAGTAGTCGTTATGTCCGCCGCCCTTGCAAGCGTAAAGGCCTGAGGGTGCGGCACCCACCTGCGAACCGTTGCGCGGAACCGGGTTCTCGCCCCAGTTGCCCATGTTCGCGAGATGCGTCCGCATGTAATACGTGATCGCTTCCTGCATGGAGATCTCGATGTGCTGACCTTCTCCAGTGCGGAGCTTTTGGATATAGGCGGCGAGGATCGACATGCCGAGTTGCATCCCCGTCCCGGAATCGCCGACCGTGACACCCGGAAGTGTCGGAGGACCATCAAAGGCGCCGGTCATCGAGAATGTGCCGGCTGCAGCCTGAGCGCACATGTCGTAGGCCAGGTATTCCGAGTAGGGGCCGTCCGAGCCGTAGCCCTTGACCGACGCGTAGATCAGCGACGGATGAACTTCCTTGAGCGTCTCGTACTCAAGATTGAGTCGACCGATCACGCCCGGTGCGTAGTTCTCCATGAAGACATCGAACTTCGGCAGGAGATCGAGCAGAACCTGACGCCCCTCGGGCTTGCGCAGATTCAAAACGACGCTGCGCTTGTTCAGATTCCAGTTCCAGAAGTAGGCATCGCTTCCCCCGAGAACACGCCCCGGGTCGCCCACACCGGGGGCCTCCACCTTGACAACATCAGCCCCCATCCAGGCGAGTGCCTGGGTGCATGAGGGCCCTGCCTCGTACTGGGTCAAATCGAGAATGCGCATCCCATCGAGTGCCGGCATCTAAGCCTCCCTTGTCCGAGCGGATTCCCCAGTCTAGCCTCCGGAATCGCAGCGCGTCGCCCGATTCCGCCCCCTTTTCGCGCGGATTCCCAAGCGCCCATCCCCAACCAGGAGCATCCACGCCATGGCCCAGATCGACGGCAATACCCTCATCGCCCGCAGTCTCAAGAAGCAGGGCGTCGAACACATGTTCGGCATCGTCGGCTTCCCCGTCTTCGGAATCGCCGCCGCAGCCCAGCGCGAGGGCATCCAGTTCATCGGCATGCGTAATGAACAGGCCGCGAGCTACGCCGCGGGCGCGGTGGGCTACTTCACGGGCCGCCCCGGTGCGTGCCTAACGGTTTCTGGCCCCGGCATGATTCACGGCATCGCCGGCCTCGCAAACGCCCAGGAGAATTGCTGGCCGATGATCCTGCTCGGCGGTGCGAGCAACTCCTATCAGGAAGGAATGGGTGCGTTCCAGGAAGCGCCCCAGGTCGAACTCGCGCGCATCTACTCAAAGTACGCGGCGCGACCCGATGCCCCCGAACGGATCCCGTTCTACTGCGAACAAGCGGTCCGCAGCTCGATCAACGGCCGGCCCGGCGCGACCTACCTCGACTTCCCCGACAACTTCCTTTCTGCCCAGATGGAAGAGTCGGACGTAACGATCCCCGAGAGTTGCCCCGAGCCACCTCGAACCCAGGCGCCGACGGCCGAGGTCGAACGCGCGATCGAAGTCCTCAGAAACGCCGAACGACCTCTCGTCGTCATCGGCAAGGGTGCCGCCTACTCCCGCGCTGAAGACGAAGTCCGACAGTTCGTGGAGTCGACGGGAATTCCCTTCCTGACTTCGCCCATGGGCAAGGGCGTCATCGACGACGAGCACGCGCTCTCGGTCATGCCCGCCCGCGGGCTCGCGCTCCAGGATGCCGACGTCGTCGTCCTGCTCGGCGCGCGCCTCAACTGGATCATGCACTTCGGCCTCTCGCCCCGCTTCTCCGAAAACGTGAAAACGATTCAGGTCGACATTCACGCCGAAGAGATCGGCCGCAACGTTCCCGCCGAAGTCGGTCTCGTGGGCGACATCAAGGCGGTCGCTGGACAGCTGAACGCGGCGCTCGAAGCTGCCCCCTTCTCCTATTCGGCGGACACGCCGTGGTGGAGCGCGCTCAATGAGAAGGTCACGGAGAACAAGACCTTCGTGCAGAACATGATGAACGATGAGTCGGTTCCCATGGGCTACTACCGCGTCCTGCGCGAAATCCAGGAGCAGGCGCCAGAAGGCACAATCATTCAGGCCGAGGGCGCCAACACGATGGACATCAGTCGCTCCGTGTTGATGCACAAGAATCCGCGCGAGCGAATCGATGCCGCCACGTTCGGCACGATGGGCGTGGGTCTCGCGCAGGCGATCGCCGCGCAGGTCGTCCATCCCGACCGCAAAGTCATCTGCGTCGAGGGCGACTCCGCCTTCGGTTTCTCGGGAATGGAAGTCGAGACCGCCTGTCGTTATCGCCTGCCGATCGTGTTCGTGATCATCAACAACAACGGCATCGGCATGGGCTTCGACGAGCTCCCGGAAGATCGCTTCCAGTCCCCCGCGATGGCCTACACCATCGAAGCCGGATACGAGAAGATGATCGAGGGCTTCGGCGGCAAGGGCTACTCGGTCCGCACGCCCGAGGAACTCTCGGCTTCTCTCAAGCAGGCCCTCGACGATTCGATGCCCAGTATCATCAACGTTCACATCGACGTGAACGCGAAGGCCAAGCCCCAGAAGCATCACTGGCTGACGGCATAATCCGTCACCTAAACCGCCACAGCCGAGAGGAAACGTTATGCGTATCCAGACAGCTCGTTTCTTGATCACCGTCGGACTCGTGAGCCTCATGACGCTCGCGTGTGCAGAGAACGGCAACAGCGATGCCGCTGCTCCCAGCGTCACGCCGATCACGGCAGAGGCTCTGCTCGCGTCGCCGCCTTCGGGAGCGCTGATTCTCGACGTCCGCACGCCGGCTGAGTTCGAGAAGGGACACGTTCCAGGCGCCGTAAACGTGCCCCATTCGGAAATCGGCGCACGGCTCGCCGAACTCGGTGACGATCGCAATCGACCGGTCGTCGTCTACTGCGAAAGCGGGAAGCGCGCCGGAATGGCGGAGGGCGAACTCCTCGCCGCCGGCTTCACGGATCTGCACCACCTCGAGGGCGACATGCGTGCATGGCGCTCTGCGGGTCGGCCCACGGAATAGACCGGAAGTACACGCGGTAAATCAGCCTGCGGCCTCGCTCGACGCCTAGCGCTCGATCAAGGTCGCGGGAAGCCGCGCCGGTCCGTTCGCCCAGAAAACCGGTACCTTCTCCCAGCTAAAATCCGGCTCGAGTCGAATCTCTGCGAGGCGCTCAACGGCGGTTTCGAGAACGACCCGCGCTTCGAGCCTCGCAAGCGAGGCGCCGGGACAGACGTGCGGCCCCCCACCAAAGGCGGCATGTGCCTTGGGCTTGGGGCGGTCGAGCCGAAACTCGTCCGGCGCCTCGAAGAGGTCTTCATCACGATTCGCCGAGGCGACGCCGAAGAAGATCCGGTCTCCCTCCTTCATGGCGTGGCCCTTGAAGACCGTGTCGTGAAGAACCGTGCGCACGAGATTGATCACGACGGAATCGAGTCGTAGGCATTCTTCAACCGCTACGGGGATCAAGCTCGGATCCGCTTGAAGCGAGGCGAGGAGTCCTTCCTGGTGCGCGAGGCGGTAGAGCAGGTTCGAAATCAGATGGCGCGTCGTTTCGTTTCCCGAGACAAGCAGAAAGATGAGCAGCGTTCGCAGCTCGACATCCGAGAGTTCGATCCCGTCGACCTTCGTACGGAGCAGGCGCGTCGTAAAATCGTCCGGCGGATCCGGATCCGCCTTGCGCGCGGCAATCATCTCATCGACGTATTTCGTGAATTCCGGATGCGCGCCCGCGAGACCCTCTCCGCGATGATTCCGATTGAAGCGCGGATAGTCGCCCTGCACGATCTCATCGGACCACTCGCCCCAGAGCTCAAAATCTTCGGCATCGGCGCCTAACAAAACCGCGATCACCGAAGTCGGGACCGGCATCACGATGTCCTGAACCATCTCGACGGTCTCGCCCGCCTTGCTCCGCGCGATCGCTTGGTCGAAGAGGGAGTTCGTCAACTCGCGAGTGAAGTCTTCCACGCGTCCGAGACGATGGGCGGCGACGGCGGAGTTCACGATCTTTCGGACCTGCCCGTGGCGCGGCTCGGGAATTTCGCTGATCAGCATCTCATCCGGCGGAACGATGACCCCTTCTTCGCGCATGCTCGCACGAAAGGTCTCGACGTCCTTCGCCGCGGCGATCAGGTCGCCGTGCTTCGCGAGGAACCAAGCCCCGGTCGACGTCTTCGAGATCGGCTGTTCTCTTCGCAGCCGCGCGTAGACATCGAAGGGAATTCCTTCCCCCGTATCCATCGGGTCCCAATCAAAATCGAGGAGCGCTTCACTCGCCATCATCGTTCTCCCGGTCGCGCGGGCTGCGCCCCACCAGTCTACCCCCGCGAGCGGAGTCCGCGACCGGCGGATGGCCCCATCGAAGCCTTCCCCGCGAGGGGTTTGAAATGGTTAGAATGATCTCGGCCAGCCCCGAGCCCTCTTACGGGAGCCGGAATGCGAGGAGGCGAGCACCGATGGACGATATGATCTCGAGCGACTCACATATCATCGAGCCCCCGGACCTTTGGACCGAACGCATCGACGCGGCCTATCGTGACCGCGCACCCCGCGTCGTCAAAGAGGACGACGGCGACTTCTGGTACATCGACGGACAGAAGTCGATGAGCTTCCTCGGTGTTCAAACCGGGGACCGCTTCGAGAAGGACGCGACGGAACTCACGACGGTTGCTCGTTTCGAAGATGTCCGAACCGCCGCCTACGATCCCGCCGGCTACATCGAAGAGAACCGCGGCGACGGAATCGTCGGATCCGTCATTTACCCGAGCGAGGCCCTGCTCGCCTACAGCATCCCGGACAGCGATCTCTGCTCCGCCACCATGCGCGCCTACAACGATTTCATTGCAGAGTTCTGCGCCCACGACCCGGCCCGCCTCAAGGGCATCGGCCTGATCAACGTCGACGATCCCGCCGACGCGGTGTCCGAGATGAAGCGCATTCGCGACCTCGGTCTCGAAGGCATGATGATCACTGTCCTTCCCCCCGCGGATCACGCCTACGACGATCCCATGTACGAAGACGTGTGGTCGGCCGCCGTCGATCTCGATTTGCCGATCAGTATGCACGTCGCGACTGGCCGGAGTCTGCTCTCCCCGAGTGCGACGCAAACCTCCGTGCAAAAGGGCATCACCGAAGCCGCCTTCTACCTCCAGGACCATTTCGTTCGGAAGTCGATCGGCGAGATGATCTTCTCGGGCGTGTTCATGCGGCATCCCAAACTCCGCGTCGGCTCTATTGAGCATGAAGTTTCCTGGGCCCCCTTCTTCCTCTTCCAGGCCGACTACGTCTACACCGATCGTCCGGTTCGAGGCGATTGGCTGCGCTTTCCTGACGGCACGCTCCCCTCGGATTATTTCAAGCAGAATGTCTTCCTGAGCTTTCAGGAGGACAAGGTTGGCATTCGGGTCCGCGACGTGTCCGGCGTCGAGGGCTTGATGTGGGGCTCGGACTATCCCCATACGGAGTCCACGTTTCCACGGTCCCGCGAGATCACGGACGATATTCTCGCGGACGTTCCCCAGGAAGAGCGCAACCTAATTCTGCGCGACAACGCCGCGCGGCTCTACGGATTCGACCTCGACGCGATTCGCGCATAACAGAACGGAGCACAATGATGGGCCGACTCGATGGCAAGACTGTGATCATCACCGGAACCGCTCAAGGGACGGGCGAGGTTCTCGCGCGCCGCTTCGCGGAGGAAGGGGCTCGTCTCGTTCTCGGCGATGTTCAGGACGAACAAGGGAAAGCCGTCGCAGCGGAGATCGGGGATGCGGCGCGCTACGTCCATCTCGATGTGCGCGAACCCGAAGATTGGAACGCGGCAGTCGCCGAAGCAAAGAGCGCGTTCGGCGGGGTCGACGTGCTCGTCAACAATGCGGCGATCCTGCTCCTCAAGCCCTTCGACGAAGTCGGTCCCGAAGAGTTCATGCGGATCGTCGCCGTCAACCAGATGGGGCCCTTTCTCGGCATTCAGGCCGTCCTTCCCACCATGAAGGAGGGCGGCGGCGGATCGATCGTGAACATCGCCTCAACCGATGGACTCAAGGGAATGAACGGTGCTGCCGCATACGCTTCGAGCAAGTGGGGGCTGCGTGGAATCACGAAGTCGGCCGCGATTGAACTCGGGCGTTACGCGATTCGCGTCAACGCGGTTTGTCCGGAAGCGGGCAACCCGAATATGAGCGCGCCCTTCTTCCCGGGCGCGCCCGACTTAACAAACGTCCCCCATCAGATGATGCAGGCCATCCTCAAGGCTCCGGGCGAACCAATTCCCGGAAGCCGCCTCCGAGACGTCGCGAATATGGCGCTCTTCCTGGCCTCCGATGAAAGCCAGTCGTGTACCGCCGCCGATTTCGTCGTCGACGCGGGGCTTACCTCGGGCTGGTACCAAAAGGGCGTACCGAGCGCCTAGCGCGTCCCGTCCCCGACGGCGCTACGCCTTGAGCGCGTCGGGGTAGCGCACGCCGATGGCGTTCTTGACCCCTTCCTTCCAGGTCACCTTGCACGGGCCACCGAGTTCCTTGCGGCGCGTGTTGTCGAGCACCTTCATGCCCCAGGATGCGTCTTCGCCGGTCTCGATCTTCATCGTGAGTCCCGTCAAGCCTTCGACGTACGTGATCATCTCTTCGACGGAGACGATCTCGTCGCCTCCGAGATTCACGATCGGTGCGGGAACCGCCGCCTGTCGAATCAAGTTCTGAGCCTGCTCCGCAATATCATCTTCGTGGATCGGCGAGCAGAAACTATCGCCGCTTTCGGCGCGGGTGTAGGTCATGCCGTGCTTCATGAATTCGTAAACAATCATGGGCACACCGCCATGTCCCTTCGTTCCGTAGGCGACGTCGAGGCGCGCGATGATCGTGGGCAGCCCGAGTGCGCGCGCCTGGTAGCGAACGACGGATTCCGAGGCGAGCTTGCTCATCGCATAATGCGGCGAGTAGACGGCATAGCCGCCGAGCTCATGTTCTTCCGTCACAGGATCCGGCGAACACGCCGGCACGCGATAGACCGAAGACGAAGACATGTGGAAGAACGCCTTCGCGTCCTTGTAGCGGGCCATCAAGAAGCCGGAGCCTTCGGCGTTCTGGCCCATCCCGGCTTCGGGCGTCTTGGGATCCGTGTTGCATCCGCAATGAAAGACGTAGTCGACGTCGGGGAGATGGGAGAGATCATCCTGCCCCATGGAGAAGACGGCGGTCCCGATTCCCGCCGCTTCGAGTTCGGCCTTCGCCTTCGGGTCGGAGAAGCGCGCCGCCGCCCAAACCTCATTCTTCTCGTTCAGCTTCTCGGTCAGCGGCCGCGCCACCTGTCCGGTCGCTCCGGTCACGAGAATGCGTTGTCCTTCGATCGGTCCAAGGGTCATCGGGTCTACCATCGGGGAGTCCTTTCCAGTGCGAATCGTCCCACGAACCATACCGGACGTATACTGAACGCTCATGACGAATTCTGTCGTTCAAGACCCTACCGATCACGCTCCCTCCCTGCCCCTCGACGGTCTCATCGTGCTCGACCTGACGATCGCCCGCGCCGGGCCGACCGCCGTCCGGCATCTCGCGGACTGGGGCGCGGATGTCATCCAGATCGTGCCGCCCTCGACGGCTGCGGCGGGGATCGGCCATCAGACGGCCGACTATCTCAACCTCAATCGCAACAAGCGGAGTCTGACCCTCGACCTCAAGACCGACGATGGGCGTCGCATCCTCCACGGGATGGTCGCTCGAGCTGACATCTTCGTAGAAAACATGCGCCCGCCGATCAAGCACAAGCTCGGGTTCGACTGGGAGACGCTGTCGGCGATCAACCCGCGGCTCGTGATGGGCTCGATTTCGGGCTTTGGGCAGACGGGGCCCTACGCGGATCGCGGCGGGGTCGATCAAATCGCCCAGGGACTCGGCGGTATGATGAGCGTGACGGGACTGCCCGGTCAGGGTCCTGTGCGCGCGGGCGTCGCGATCTCGGACGTGACGGCGGGGCTGCAACTCGCGGTGGGGTTGCTCGTGGCGATCTATGAACGGGAGCGAACCGGACGCGGACGTTATGTTCAGACTTCGCTGCTCGAATCGATGGTGGCGATGCTCGACTTTCAGGCGGCTCGCTACACCGTCGACGGCGAGGTTCCGCCCCAGGAAGGCAATCACCATCCGACGATGGCGCCCATGGGCATGTACTCAACGCGGGATGGCTTCGTGAACATCGCGGCGCCCTGGGGGCGGCTTTGGTCGACGCTCTGCGAGGTCGTCGAACGGCCGGACCTTGAGAATGACGAGCGCTTTACGACGCCGATGCTGCGCTCGACGAATCGGGAAGCGCTGAACGAGGAACTCGCGGCGTCGCTCATGTCGCGTACCACCTCGGAATGGGTCGAAGCGATGAACGCAGCGGGGATTCCGTCCGGGCCGGTCAATGACGTCGCGCAAACCTTTGCAGACCCGCAGGTCCGCCACCTCGGGATCGCAACGCCCGTTCAACATCCCGAAAAGGGCGAGGTCCAGATCCTGCGCAATGCGACCCATCTCGAAGGCGTACCTTCAGAGATCCGGCGTCCTGCCCCGGCCCCCGGTGAACAGAGTGACGAGATCCTGCGCGAGTTTGGTCTCAGCGAAGCGGAGATCCGGACGCTCCGAAGCAGCGGCGTGATCTAGCCGTCCGCGTCCTTACGCCCCGGCTTCGGCCGCTCGCCGTAGTCGCTATGCGGCGCGTCCCGCTCGGAGATGACCGTGCGAAACCCCTTCTCATCGAAGCTCTCGACCCATCGATAGGCCTCTTCGGTGTGACGCGTCACGCCGTCGAAGAAGGTCCCAAGCAGCTGACTGGTTCGCAGTCCCATGTTCTCGAAGGCCTGATTGATGAGCAGCTTGTTCAGCGCCAGCTGGTTCGCCGGGATGTTCTCAAGCCGATGTGCATGGGCTTCAATCCGTTCTTCGATCTCGTCCGCCGGGCAAACGTGGGAGACGAGTCCGATCCGGTGGGCCGTCGCCGCGTCGATCGCGTCGCCCGAAAGAAGGAATTGCTTCGCGTGTTCGAGGCCCAACCGGTAGACCGACATCATGGTCGTCGGCGTCCCGTAGATTCGCGAAGGCGCGTATCCAATATGCGCATCCTCCGCCATGTAGAGCAGATCGCAGCAAAGAATCAGATCCGTCGCGCCCCCGATCGCCCAACCATGAATCTGACCGAGCACCGGCTTCGGGCATTCCCAGATCTTCATGAAGCGCTTGACGTTATTCCCCATGAACTGGAGATCGCGCACAGGATCCCACGCCCCCGCTCGCCGCTCGGGACTCGGCGCATCGAAGGGACTCGACCAGCCCTCCTCGATCGACGCATCCGCTCCCGGGTTGAGATCGTATCCCCCCGTCAGTGTCGGTCCCGCTCCGCGCAAGACGATCGAGCGGACCGGCCGCGAAGCCGTCGCCCGGTCGATCGCGTCGGCGATCCCCTGAACGACGCCCTCGGTCAGCGTGTTCATCTTCTCGGGTCGGTTCAGCGTCACAATCGCGACGCTCCCCTTCTCTTCATAGAGCACGACGTCTTGGCGGGATTCGCTGCTTTCACTCATCAGGGACCTCTCATTGATCGCAGGAGATGGAACAAGCTGAGTAGTCGACCCCTGTAAATGGGTCAACGGCTCGGGCGGGCGATGCCGACGCTGACTGGTGTAGGATTTCTTCATGGCCTCGCCGCTCGAAATCAAGAGATGCACCGATTCGTTCTGCGCGGAAGTCGTCGGCGCTCAGCTCGGCGACATTCTCGATCCGCAGAACGTCGCCGCGTGGCATGAAGCGCTCGAAGAACATCAGCTTCTCGTCTTTCGAGACCTCGACTCCAACCCGAACGGGGACCTCGACGCAAATCCCGAAGCGCAGGTCGAGATCGCGAAAACCCTCGGCGACCCCTTGATCGAGAACGATTCGGGACTCGCCTATCAGTTCGTTTCGAATACCCGCGAGGGCGGCATCCTGGGAGACGAGCGTTTCGCCTTTCATTCCGACCATGCCTTCATGGACGACCCGATCGAGATCATCTCGCTCTACGGACTCGATGTTCCCCAAGAAGGAACGCAGACGCGCTTCTTGAACTGTGCCCTCGCCGCAGAAGCGCTCCCGGAATCACTGCGCGAACCCGCCGAGACCTATCATGCGCGCCATATCATCGACCCGGCGGCCGCAACAGACCTCATCCCGGTTCGCCGCCCTCGCCTCTCGGACGACCTGCCCCACGCCTACCATCCGATTCTGATGCGGGAAGCGCGGACGTCGCGACCCGTGCTCTACGTGAGTGAGCAGCAGACCGATATCGTGCGCGAACTCGATGACCGAGAAGGTCGAGATCTGATCGAGGCGTTGTTCGCCCATCTTTACGACGATCGATTCATCTACGTTCATGAATGGCGCGCCGGCGACCTCGTGCTCTGGGACAACCGCGCCTTGCAACATGCGCGGGAGGCGATTCCCGCTGGCGTGTCGCGAACCCTGCGTCGGGTTTCCGTCGGCGGCACGCCCGTTCACGAGTATTTTCGCCGCGATGCAAAGTGGGGACTCGACCCGATGCCTCCGAACCCGGCAGGCGCATAACGCGCCACACTCAGGTCGGACCATCCTCAGGTCAGGTCGACCCAGGCCGTCTTCGTCTGCTGATAGCCGTGCAGACTCTCGAGTCCCGAGTCGCGTCCGTAGCCGGATTCCTTGAAGCCGCCGAAAGGCGCCGCCCAATGAATGCGCCGGTAGGTATTCACCCAGACGGCCCCCGCTTGAACGTCCCGGATGAAGCGATGGGCCCGTTTCAGGTCCTTCGTCCAGACGCCACAGGCGAGGCCGTAGGTCGTGTCGTTCGCGATCGAGAGGGCCTCGTCGTCGTCCTCAAAAGGAATCGCGCAGGTCACGGGCCCGAAGATCTCTTCGCGACAGACCCGCATCTCATTCGTCGCCCCGCGGAAGAGCGTCGGCGCAACGAAGTAGCCCCCGGCCAGAGCCTCCGCATCTTCACGCTCTTCAAAGTTCTCGGGCCCGAAGCGACCGCCGAAAGCGAGCTCCGCCCCTTCGCTCTGGCCCAGCTCGATATATGACTTCACCTTCTCGTACTGGGTATCGAAAGCGATCGGTCCCATCGTCGTCGACACATCGAGCGCATTCCCGAGTCGAACGACCTCCCCGACATGCGCCTCGATCTTCTCGACCAACTCATCGTAGATCGAGGCATGAATCAGCAAGCGCGAACCCGCCACGCAGGTCTGTCCGGCGCCGCCGGTAAAGACCGCGTTCGTACTCGCGCCCGCGACGGCGATGTCCATGTCGGCATCCGCAAAGACGATATTCGGAGACTTTCCACCAAGCTCGAAAGAGAGCTGCTTGAGCGTTGGCGCGGCGCGCTCGCTGATGATTCGCGCGGTTTGGGTGGACCCCGTCATCGCGATTTTCCGCACATCCGGATGACACACAAGCGCGTCACCCACGACTTCACCGGTCCCGGAGACGACATTCACAACGCCCGGCGGAAATCCGGCAGCGTCGAAACATTCTGCAATCGTGAGGATTGAGGCTGCGGCCTGTTCCGCGGGTTTCAGTACAACCGTGTTGCCCGCGGCCAGCGCTGCCCCGACCTTCGCGGCAAGAATCGCGAGGGGGGAGTTCCAGGGGACGATGATTCCGACGACGCCGAGGGGCTCATAGCGGACGAAGTTATGCGACGTCGGGCTGATCTCGACGGTCGAGCCATGAATTTTGTCGGCTTGCCCGCCCCAGTAGTTCATCATCTCGGAGACAGACGGAAGATCGCCGGGAACCGCTTCGCGAATCGGCTTGCCATTATCCTGACATTCGATCGCAGCGAGTTCTTCCGCGTGGTCCGCGATTTCGATTGCCACCGCGCGCAGGAGTGCAGCGCGCTGCATCGCAGCCATCTCGCGCCACGGCCCGGCAAAGGCCGCCTTCGCTGCAGCGACCGCGGCCTCGACGTCCTGCGCATCCCCACCCGGCACTTCAATCCAGACCTTACCCGTCGAAGGATCGACGCTCTCGAGGTATTCGCCGTTCGCGGGCGCGACGCGCTTCCCGTTGATCCAGTTGTCGAGCCGATTGCCTGCGAGAAGCGCTGCCATCCAATTTCCCCTTCGTCTGTACCGCTAGAGCTAGAGGCTGCTAGAGCTCGAAACCGTAGACCCGCGCCGCATTACCAGCGAGCACAGCGTGCTTGTCCTCGTCGCGAAGCCCCCGCGTGAGCTCGGCGATATGTCGCTTCGACTCGGGCCAGAGCGTGACGCTATGCGGGTAGTCCGTCGAATACATCGTCGCCTGCGCAAGCCCCGGAGAGCCCCCGCGAATCAGGTCGTAACCCACATGATCATCGAGACTGGTCGTAAAGACGTTCGTCCCCACGAAACTCGAAGGCGCGACGTCGATCGCCGCCGGCGCCCAGGCCTTCTGCGTCTCCCATTCCTGATCCATCGTCTGCAACCAGAAGGGCATCCATCCGAAGTTCACCTCCGCCGCGACAATCCGTAGACCGGGATGACGCTGAAAGATGCCGGCGAAGATCATGTACGTGAGCGGCCGAACCGCACAGAAGAAACGGGCGGCGATGCCGGGCACGCTGACCTGCTGTTCGACGAGTTCGTCCCAGTCCTGATCCGGCGGTCGCCCACCGAAAGTCCGGTGGAAGCTGAGCGGAATGCCGGCATCCGCCGCGGCCTTCCAGAGCGGCTCGTAATGGGGGTCGTTATAGGGACGACTCGGCATCCCCGGAATGAATGCGCCGCGTGCACCTTTTGCGATACAGCGCTCGAGTTCAGCGAGAGTGACGTCCATCCCGTCGTCCGTCGGAAGAAGACAGAGGCCGACGATCCGCTTCGGATCCGCTGCAACAAACTCTTCATACATCCAATCGTTATAGGAACGCATACAGGCGACGCCGAGCTCTCGGTCCTCGCTCATGTACGTAAAGATCGCCTGATTCGGATAGACGACGACGCCCCCTTCGACACCGTCCTGCGCCATGTCCGCGAGATGCGCAGCCCCGTCGTAGTTGCCTTTCAGGATCTCATCCCAGGCTAGACCGTCGAGTTTGTAGTCGGACTTTGCGCGCCCGGCCATCGCTTCGATTCCGAAGGTCCGCTTCGGCGGCCCGCCGTCAAAGCTCCATCCGTCGCCTCCATCCGCCCCCTTCCTCATTTTAGGCGCACGATCCCGCATGGACGCGGGCACGCGATCGAAGACGTGCGGAGGTTCGTTCACATGATTGTCGGCAGAGATCACGATTTCGGTCATGAAGCCCTCGGGCTATGCGCGCAAGCGCGGCAGTTCCTTTGCATGCTAATTCGCGGAGTCCCGCCTTTCTAGGCCCTTCCGCCAGACGGTCATTGCCCCGTCTCTCGATGCGCCCCTAGAATCGGGACACGCAGGAGGTCCCCATGCGCGCCGCAGTCATGCACGAAACCCACAAGCCCCTCGCAATCGAAGAAGTCGAGGTCGAGAACCCGCAGGCGGGCGAAGTCCTCGTTCGCGTCGCGGCCTCCGGCGTCTGCCGCTCGGATCTACACGCAATCGAGGGCGAGAGCCCGGTTTCGATGCCCCCGATGATCCTTGGACATGAAGGGGCAGGCGTCGTCGAAGAAGTCGGTCCCGGGGTCCAGGGGGTCGCCCCGGGCGATCATGTTGTGATTGCGCTCTATGGCCCGTGCGGGACCTGTGGCGAGTGTCGCTCCGGCGATATCACGAATTGCTGGAGCGAGACGCGCACGCATAACATGTACGGTCGGATGCCCGACGGAACGACTCGCCTGCGACTCAACGGTCAGCCGATCGCCGGCATGTGCGGCGCGGGCTCCCTCGCCGAACAGTCGGTCGTGCGCGAGGCCCAGCTCGTCAAGATCGATCCCGAGATCCCCCTCGACCTCGCCTGCCTCGCAGGATGTGGCGTGACGACGGGAATCGGCGCTGCGCTTAACATCGCCGAAGTTCGCCCGGGCTGTAGCGCCGCCGTGATCGGCTGCGGCGGTGTTGGGCTGAACGTTATCCAGGGCAACGCGATCGCCGGCGCCGCGCGGATCATCGCCTGCGATACCCAACAGTCGAAGCTCGATCTCGCGTCGGATCTCGGCGCGACGGACTGCCTCTTGATCGCGCCGGGCGAATCGATCAGCGAACGCATCAAGTCCCTGGCGCCTGCGGGTGTCGATTACGCCTTCGAGGTCGTCGGCCATACGCCGCTGGTCACGGAAGCCTTCGAAGCGACGCGCACCGGTGGCACGACTGTGATGGTCGGTGCACCGCCACCCGGCTCGAGCGTCACGATCGATAGCCGAACCCTCTTCTCCGATCGAAAGCTCCTCGGATGCATGGGCGGCGGAAATATTCCGGCGCGGGACATCCCGCGGATCATGCGCCACTACCAACAGGGCACGCTCAACCTCGAGAAGCTCGTTGAAACGAGAATCCCCCTCGAACGCGTGAACGATGCGTTCGATGCCCTGCGTGCGGGCGAGACGGTTCGAACTGTGGTCCAACCTTGAGCGCTGACGGAGACGACTCGAACCGGCGCGGCGTCACGTACAAAACGGCGGACGCGGGTTATTTCGAAGAGCGCGGTCTCAGGCGCTTCGCCGGCGTCTGGTCGCTCTGGGCCCTCGGGGTCGGCGCCGTCATCTCGGGCGACTTCTTCGGCTGGAATTTCGGATTGCTCTCCGGCGGCTTTGGCGGCCTCCTGACGGCGACCGTGATCGTGGCCGTCATGTATATCGGCCTTTGCTTTTCGATCGCCGAGTTGTCTCCCGCACTACCGCATACAGGCGGCGCCTACTCCTTCGGGCGAACCGCTTTCGGTCCCTGGGGCGGCTTCCTGACAGGACTCGCCGAAAGCATCGAATACGTCCTGACCCCCGCCGTGATCGTCGTCGGCATCGGAGGTTATGTCGGCACGATTCTCGAGACGGGTCTAGGCCTCGCGCTCCCCGCCCCCGTTCTTTGGGCGGCCTTCTACGTCCTCTTCGTGGGGATCAACATCGTCGGCGTCGAACTCACGTTCCGCGTCACCGTCGCGATTACCGCCATCGCCCTCGCGGTCCTCGTCGTCTTCTGGATCGGCGCCTTCCCACTCTTTTCCTGGGAACATGCCCTCGCGGTTGAACCCGCCCCCGGACAAAGCCGATGGTTCCCCCATGGATTCGAAGGGGTCACCTCCTGCCTCCCCTTTGCGATCTGGTTCTACCTGGCGATCGAACAGCTCCCTCTTGCCGCGGAAGAGAGTCATGATCCCAAGAGGGATATGCCCCGCGGCCTGCTCTGGGGGATCGCGACGTTAATCATCGCCTCGCTGCTCACCCTCTTCTTGAACGCCGGCATCGCCCCGGGTGCCGCCGTCGTCGGCGCTTCCGAGGAGCCGCTCTTTCTCGCCTTTCAGACGATCTTCGGTGACGGCACCGGATCAACCGTTCTTTCCCTCGCAGCGGTCGCCGGTCTCGTCGCGAGCTTCCACGCCATCATCTACGCCTACGGCCGCAACATCTATTCGCTGTCCCGCGCAGGCTATTTCCCGACCTGGATGTCGCGCACCCATGCGACGCGTAAAACGCCGCACGTCGCGCTGATCGTCGGCGCCGTCGCAGGCTACGTCGTCGCACTACTCATCGAGTACGGCCAAGCGTTCTTCGGAGACGTTCCCGTCGGTGGCGTGCTGCTCAATATGGCCGTCTTCGGTGCCGTGATCGCCTACCTCATGCAGATGGCCGCCTATCTGAAGATTAAGTCGATCACGTCCCTCGATCGCCCCTACGAAAGCCCCCTCGGACGCGGCGGGGCGATCATTGCGGGTGGCATCGCCGCTATCACCCTCGTCTTCCTCTTCGTGAACCCCGACTATCGGCCGGGGATCTACGGCGTCGCGCTTTGGTATGCGATCTCGGTTCTCTACTTCGCGTTCTACGCGCGCCATCGCATGATCCTCTCTCCCGAAGAAGAGTTCGCCGAACAGGCGCAACAGGGCTGAAAACTCCGCTGCAGCCATGAGGCTGCACCCTGCAAGATGTCGCTTCCACTTGTCCTCGGCGATTCCTGCGCCATCGTGTCGACATGCGAATCAATCCATCGACCTCGGCACGCCTTCTTCCTGTGACTTTGACCTATGCGCTCTTGCTAGGCCTTGCACCCCAAATGGTCTCCGCCGACGAAGCGCTTCGCGCGCGTCTCGATACGGGGATGGCCGCATACGTCGCGAGCCTCGACGAAGATCAAGCCGAAACCGCGCTCTACGATTTCGACGATGACGAGCGCTTCGATCTGCGACTCGCTCCGCTCGGACTCGAAGGCCTCCGTGTCGACGAGATGACGGAGTCGCAGTGGGCTGCCCTCGAGAATTTGCTAGGCGGCGTTTTGAGTCCCACCGGTCTTGAGAAAATGAACACCATCCGCAGCCTCGAACGCGAAGTCGCCCAAACGGAAGGCGGGTTATTCGGCTTCTTCATGGGGCGAATACGACTCCCCGGCCGGTATTTCCTCGCGCTCTTCGGTGAGCCGGGTCCTGGATCGCCCTGGGGCTTTCGCTTCGATGGGCATCACCTCTCGATGAATGTCACTTCGGTCCCCGACGCAAAGCTCTCGGCGACGCCGCTCTTTCTCGGCGGGCAACCGCGCGTCGTCCCTGCCGATCTTCCCCGCGCTGGATTGCGCGTGCTCGCGGACGAAGAGGAACTCGCCGTCGCCTTCTTGAACGGACTCACGAAGGCGGAACGCGCCGTGGCCGCGCTTCCCTGGATTGAGGGCGGGGCGATTAGGCGCCCCATGTCGATCAGTGACGAAGTCGATCTCGTGCTGCCCGCGCCGAGCGGACTCCGGCGAAGCGACCTCGATGACGCCTCACGCGCACGATTCGATGCCCTCGTGGATGTTCTCCTCGGGAACTATCAGGCGGCTATCGCGGATAACTTGCGAAGTGGTTTGCGTGGAAGCGACGGGCCCGTCACGTTCGTTTATGCCTCGGCGGTGGAGGTGGATGGGAATGGGGATGAAGAAGCGGTAGGCGAATTGCCGGTCGAGTCTGGGAAGGCCCTGTACTACCGAATTCAGGGGGGTGGCCTTTCCATCGAATTCGATGACACCGCCGTTGCGGCGGACCATATCCATCTCGTATACCGCCATCCCGAAGGCGATTTCGGACGCGACCTCCTCGCGGAACACCTTGCGACGAGCGACCACTCCAAGTAGTTCGCCGCTCGCTTCCATTTGCGAATAATGCGCCGCGCAGAACTGCGGCCTACCCTCTCAAGGACCGCCTTTTCCGAGCGGGCCCCTGAGAGGTATTCCGATGACTCCTTGGCGACAAGCACTTCTCTCCTGGGCGACCACGATCGCCTTCGCCGGCTTCTACCTGAGCGAGTATCTCGCACACCGCATCGAAGGCCGGCTGGCCACCGGAAGCGAGTCCGCCGTCGCCGGGCTCGTTCTTCTCTCGATCGCAGTCAGCATCGTGGTCACGTTCCGCGCTGCCTCTTCCGTGTCCGCTGAATCCGACGAGGAAGCAACGCCCTCCAGCCGGCGACGCTTTCTCGGGGCGGCGCTCGGGTCCGTCGGCGGAGTCGCGGCGACGGTCGGCGCGGCGGTGGTTCCCAACCGGGAATGGCTGACGGTCACGGGCAAGAACATTTTCGCCGTGCAACCGCCTTACAAGTCGGATGTCGCGCGAGATGCATGGGGCGGCTCCAAGGTCACGGGCTATCGCCGACTCGGCCGAACCGACGCGTTCGTCTCCGACATATCGCTCGGGTCCGGTTCGAGTACCGGCGGGCGGCAAACCGTCGATGTCACCCGTGAAGCGATCGAGCGCGGCATCAATTACTTCGATACCGCCCCGGACTACAGCGAGTCGGGCTCCGAGCGCCGCTTCGGAGAGGCCATGAAGGGTCAGCGCGACAAGATGTTTGTCGCGACCAAGTTCTGCCTCCCGGAAGGTCATCTCCCGCCCGGATCGAGCGTCGAGCAATACATGCAGGCGGTCGAAGGCAGCCTCGGGCGACTGCAAACCGATTGGGTTGACCTCGTCCACATCCACTCATGCGATTCCGTCGAGCGTTTGATGGACCCGAACGTCCACGAAGCCTTTGACCGACTCAAGGAACAGGGGAAGGTCCGCTTCCTCGGCGTCTCAACGCACACGCCTAATTTGGCGACCGTGGCGAACGCCGCGATCGACAGCAACCGCTTCGATGTCATGATGCTCGCCTATCACTTCGGCGCCTGGCCCACGCTCAACGGCATCATCGACCGGGCCGCCGAAAAGGACATCGGCGTCGTCGCCATGAAGACCCTCCGCGGCTCGAAGCATCACTTCCTCGACTGGACGCCGGACGAACGTGATTCCTTTACCCAGGCCTCGTTCAAGTGGGTTCTCTCGAATCCGAGTGTCTCCTGTCTCGTGATCTCGCTCTGGGAGACGGGGCAACTCGACGAATTCCTCTACGCCTCGGGACAGAGCCTACGCCCGCAAGACGTCGCCGTCCTCGAGCGGTACCAAGAACTCACGACGGAGACGAATTGCCGACCCCATTGCGGGGAATGTCTGGATGACTGCCCGGAAGGTCTCCCCATTCACGACGTCCTTCGCCATCGCATGTACTTCGAATCCTTCGGCGCGCAGAAGGAGGGCATGCGCCTCTACTCGGAGCTCGAGAAGAAGGCCGACGTTTGCGTGGGCTGCGCGGCGCCTTGCGCTTCGAGCTGCCCCTACGGCATCAACATCCCGGAACAAATGCAGGGTGCGCACGCGCTGCTCTCCACCTCAACCTCCACAACCACCTCGGCCTAACCGGTCGCACGAGGACTTTTGATGGGATCGGATCAATGGCTAGGCGCGGCCAAGCTCGCGGCACGGACCGCGGGGGCATTCGGTCGCATCGCGGGGGATGCCCTCCGTGAACCCTTCGGGCGCGCGCTGCCCGACACGAAAGAGGGAGTAGCGACGCCCGAGGTACTGAACGAGCTCTTCGCGAACCACACGGCGTTAGGCGTGGAGCCCCTGCCCGCACTCTCCTCGGTCAAGCTTCCCGGCGTCGACTTCGAGAGCAGCAACTGTGTCAACTTTCTCGTCGATCTCGAATTCGAGGAGAAGCGGGATGACCTCCCGAAGACGGCGTACGTCAAACTCCCCTGCGAAGAGACGTGGCCCCGCGCCTTCGCGAATACCCTCGGCTTCTGGGAACTCGAATGCAGGTTCTGTTCTCACGTCGCGCCGCATATCCCGATCCGTATTCCACGCGTCTATGCCGTCGCCGAACGCGGCGCTCGTTTTGTGCTCGTGCTTGAGAATCTTTACGAAGCGGTCGATGCCCAGATGTTCATCAACCGCGACATGGCGGCGGGGACAACCCCCGAGCGCGCCGAACGTGTTCTACGTGCGTTCGCGGAGCTGCACGCGCATTTCTGGAATTGGTCCGCTGCCGAACGCGAAGCGCTCCTCCCCGAATCCTTCAACACCTACACGGCGCCGGGACAGCGCGGCATCACGCCTGCGCTCAACGCCGCGGCCCTCGACCCCGCCCACAAAGCCGCCCCCGATCTCGTGACCGAGCGCCTCGTCGAGACCTGTCGCACGGCCCTCGGCAAATGGGACGCCGTCCTCGACGGTTGGTATCGCGGCGGGCTCACGCTGGTTCATGGGGATAGCCATCTCGGCAACTGCTTCGAGTACCCCACCGACGACGGGATTCGGGTGGGGATGATCGACTTCCAGGCGGTTCATTGGAGCAAGGGGATGCGCGATGTTCAGTATTTCCTGATCAACTCGATGGAGCCGGACGTCCTGGCAGAGAATGAAGAAGTGCTTATTCGTGGATACTGCGAAGCCCTCGCGAGCCACGACGTCGCGCTCTCCTTTGAAGATGCGTATGAGCAGTTCCGCGCGTTCTCGTACCAGAGCCTGATGGTCGGCGTGGTGCCGCTTGGACTCGCTGCACTCACGGAAAGAGACGAAACCGTGCTCGCGCTGACGAGACGCGAGGCGATCGCGGTCGAGCGGCTCGGCTTTCGGGACTGGGTCGAAGAGCTCTAGGCGAACGGATTTCGTCGCCGAGCTAAATCGCTTCGATCCGTGCGAGTTCCTCGACGGCGGCTTCGTCCAGGGAGAGCCAGTCGTTCAGCACACTCGCGTTGTCCTGTCCGAGTGCGGGCCCCGTGTGCCTATGCTGACCGGGGGATCCACTCAAGTGCGGCACTGGCGACACCAGGTTAAGCGAACCCAGGTTCGCGTCCTCGATCGCGGTCACGCTCGCGCGCGCACGAACGTGGGGGTCATCGAGAATCGCGGCGAGGTCATTCACCGGAGCGACGGGAATGCGAATTCCATGAAAGGCCGAAAGCGCTTCTTCACGCGAACGCTTTGAGATCCAGGCCGCCACGATGCCATCGAGCGCATCGCCGTTGGCGAGTCGCGCCGGCGAAGAAGCGAACCGATCAAGGTCCGGAGCGCCATTGCGTCCGATCAACTCCAGAATCCGACCGACCTGAGCATCCGTCGTTCCTGACAAGGCGAGATAGTCACCGTCCGCCGCGCGGTACACGTTCCGCGGAACCCCGCCCGCCACACGGCTTCCGTTCCGCTTCGGCGGCGCCTCTACTGAGTCGTAGTTGACCAGCGGCAGCGCGAGTAGCTGCAGGATCGGATCGATCATCGACACATCGACGTGTTGCCCCTGCCCATTCCCCTTCCCCGCGCGATCGCGGCCGTAGAGCGCCATCATCGTTCCGATCACACCCGAGAGCCCGACGAGCGTGTCTCCCAGCGGAAGCGAGGGGACCATCGGAGGGCCATCCGCAAAGCCATTCATGTGCGCGAACCCGGCGAAGGCCTCCGCGAGGGTTCCGGCACCGGCACGATCTTCATAGGGACCCGATTTCCCATAACACGAAACGGAAACAACGATCAGCTTCGGGTTCCTCGTTGAGAGCGTCGCGTAGTCGGCTCCCCAACGCTTCGCGAGTTTCGCGGGCAGGTTCTCAATCAGCACGTCCGCCTCGGCGACGAGACGAGCGAAAATCGCCTGCCCCTCCTCATGATTGAGGTCGAGCGTGATCGCGCGCTTATTCCGCGCAACCAGCGCCCACTGCGGCGATGCCCCGTTCTTCTGCAGACCGATACGGCGAATGGGATCCCCATCGCGGGGTTCGATCTTCACGACGTCTGCGCCGAAGTCGGCAAGCGTCGCGGCGATCTGGGGCGCAGCGAAGAGGTTTGTCAGGTCGAGGACGCGCAGTCCCGCGAGAGCGCTCGATTGAGGCATGACTCCGACCTTATCATGCCGGGCGACCGGGGTCGCGAAACGCGCGCTTCCTCCTCTACCCTCTTCAG
>Ga0316209_1000975_pt1 | contig 36152 bp, 55 predicted proteins | sample 6monopyrite_MG_FD_204945 | JGI IMG/M metagenome (GOLD analysis project Ga0316209, IMG submission 204945) | Microbial mat bacterial communities from mineral coupon in-situ incubated in ocean water Damariscotta River, Maine, United States -... | ecosystem: Environmental > Aquatic > Marine >...
AATTTGCACACAATCCGCCATCTCATCGCATACAACGGCATCATAATTATCGTGCGGGTCTCTTACTCCAAGGATGAAAAACGGTATAACAATGCCAATCAACTCGGACTGGCCTTCGTCGGCACTTTGTTGTTTTGTTGTGTCATTCATGTTCGTTGTTCCTTTTAAGTTCATAGTTAGGCCATCCGGTTATTGGCGCAGTTATGTTGCGTTATTCAGAATCATATTCACGGACGAAACACAAAGACGTTCTTGATTCTGCCAAATGTATTCCTTTTCAAAATCAGCAACAGCAGTCTTGGCTTGTTGATATGTCAATAGTTAGCGTCTGCCGTTCCATTTCGAGACAACATCTTCTTTTGAGTCGCCATCAATAGTGGCTCCACAACCATCTTTATGGCTTTGGCAGACAAACTGATAGCACTGGTTCGGGTGTGTGTGGTTTCCTCCGTACACCCGGCAAAATTCGCCTTCACGCCAAGTTACCCCGCTCGGATATAAGGCATCCTCTAAGTCCTCTTTAGTCATCTGTTTTCCGCAAAACGGGCAGGGCAACATAACAATGCCTGTCAACTCTGACTGGCCTAACGCGGTGTCTTCTTTTAGTGCCGTGGCTTCGCTATTCTTTGTCATGTATTTTATCTCCGTGGTTTCTATTCGGCCATCCGGTTACCGGCAACGTTATATTTTTCTAGCAATTCGGCCTGATTCTACATCCCATGCCGCACCAGGATTTTCAACAAAGTGATTCAATGCCCACGCGCACAAGCAAGATGAACACAAGCATCTTAAATAACCTAAATTTGAAGCATTAGCTCTCAATGCTTCAATTAAAACATCTTTATCTTCCAAGCCAGTGGCATCATCTGGCAGCATTTTAATTTCTAGGCTCATATCAATCTCAAAAATATAACAATGTTTTAATGACGACCTGATCCATCAACATCACTATGCTCATCATCTGAATTTCCAGAGCATCGCTCATCTTTTCCAAGCCACATGAATAGCACTAATGTGAAAACAGCGCCAGTTATTGATATGTCAAGCCAGATATAACCAGTCATTTTATTATCCCCAATTTGTATAGAAGTATAAGAATAACCGCCTCAATAACTACAAACACAGCTATCACGCCTATTACTGAAAAAAATGCTAACCAATCCATTTAGAATGGTATCGTATCGTCAAAATCATCACGCCCGCTATTATCGTGCTGTTTGACTGGTTGCTGCGCTTGCTGTTGTGAGTCGTCGAAAATAGAAAACATCACCATACTACGAGATTGCTTCCCTTCTGCTACTGCTAGCATGTTCTGTTTGGCCAGTACTCCAGCAAGATTTACGCAAGGATCAATTAGCGCATATTCGCCGTTATTGTTGCTGAGGACAACCCCAAGCTTAATATAATCGCCGCACTGCTTGCCATCTTTATTTGTATAATTACCAACTTTTGCTTTTAATTGCTTGCTCATTTGCTTTCCTTTATTTATTACGGTCTAAATAAACTGCTTAATCTCATCAACCAGCTTAAAAAATTCAACTTCTCTTTTTTCTATCTGCTTGAAATATTCTGTACATTCATTCCGATTAACCCTGAACACAAACAGTCTTGTTCGTTCTGGAAAGTCTGCGCAGTAACTTACGAAGTCAATCCACTTTCTCTCTGTCTTTAATAAGTTGAAATAAATCTGCCACTTATATGCCGGATCTATATTGTTTCGCTTAATGTTGGCATAGTGCACATAATCTAAAACGGATTTTATTTCAATCAATCCATCATCATAAACAAGCCCATCAGGAGAGCAGCCAGAGTTGCCGCAGTCAAAAAAACCACCGTTAGATACTTCAACAAAATATTTGCTCTCATAAAGCCCTCTTGCGACTGGTTCCTGTTTGTGGCCGCGCTCTGTATGTTGATTACTGAATGATTCAGACATTGACCGCTTGCCAGTTACCTGTTCCCTTGCTATTGATACAGCTAGTTTTTTAGCAGGTTCACCAAACGCCTTACCAAAGTTAGCCATGATTTTAGGACAGCCTGACCCGGTAAGCTTGGCAATCCGCATATCAAGCCATTCATCAGTATTTTGCGAAACATCATGAAACTGCACTAGCTTGCTCCTTAATGGTCTGCTCATCTTCTTGAGATACATCAACAAACTTTCTTACAGCATCAAGATTTTTATCACGCTTGTAAGCAGCAATAGCTCTATCCCATGCTTCAGTGCCACTCTGTAACCGTTTGCGGCGTATAGGAGGCTCTGCGCTAATCCTAAGGCCCTCTACAGTGTCACGCCCAAATCTGACGTTTGTGTCGACATAAATAGTCACCTGAATATTTTGCCAATCGTCGATAAACGGGGAGTTAACCAGGCCCTTCATGATCTTTGAATTATGCGCGTTTAGAATCATAGGTTTTAACTTCTCCCCTGGGCGAAGCTCTTTATCAACAAAATAAGCCGTGTTAAAAATATCCTTTGACTTCTTTGTTTGGTCAGGTTCAAGGCGAACGTGAGAGATTGTTAATACTGTTGGCTCTACAATGTCTGCGCTGCTTAGGTATGGCGAGTTAAACGCCTTCCTGTAATGTGTTTTGTTTTCTTGATTCATATTCCACCTCTTCAAATATTATCTTGTCTGTTTTCCCTTGTTTGCAACATCGCCATTCCCAGCAAGCTCCATGATCAACGTCATTCAATTTTATGTGTCTTAAGCAACTGTTCTTTTTTTCACAATTAACCCCAACACAACGATGATCTGAAAATGAGATCATATATCGCCCTGCCTATCTAGCAAGACAGGCATCGGATTGCAGCCATTACAGGTTCTGTCGCTTCCAGGTATCCCGCAGCCAAAAGCAGCGCAAGAATCAGGATCAAATGCCACTTGTAGGCCGAGATGCTCTCTTGATTTTTTGATAAATTCATCTGTATGGGTCTCTTTCATTGTCTTTGATGCTTTCTGCCCGCTCTTTATTGTCAATATACTTCTCCAAATCTTCCTCCGTCTGTACATTAGCTTTTCTAAGCGGTCGTTGTCTATATCGTAAAGGCGGCTCATCTTCATAACTAAAATTTTTGCTCTTTTCAAACGCATCATTTTCTTCGCGCTCTTGACGATCACGTATATAATTCGCCAGTTTATTAATATGCTCAACTGTTGCTGTAATAGATTTCATTTTAATCGCCTGTTTCGCTTATCGTGTGACTACTATAGCATTTAAAAAACAAAAAACAAGTATATTATTTGCTTGATTTTTGCATTTATTTTGCACTATAATAAAGACATGGAAAGGAGATTTGCTTGAACGAAAAAGAATATAAAGAACTACTAAAGAAGGTTAAGCGTAGATTAACATATAGCCATATTCCTGCTGTTGTTAAAGAATCTAGATTGCCTGATAGCTGGCTTAGACGTGTATCAAGCGGGGATATAAAAAGGCCACGGCAGGAACGTCTAAAAATACTTGCTAAATATTTCGGGTTAGTAGAATGATATCGCTTGGCACAAGCATTGCAATATAACGTCATTTATTAAACGGAGAGACACCGCAGTATAGAAAAACACCTAAGTATCTGAGTCCGATTTGAGGAATTTTGTTATGTGCAGCTAACTGAGTAAAACGGTATGACATTTGATGATTGGTGGAAAAAAGAAAGTTGATGGGGTAGCGAGACTTTGGATGAATATCAGTTGGCAAAAGCAGCATGGAATAAGGCAATAGAGCAAGCCGCTAATGAAGTAAGGGCAAGCCATGGCCATTGTGAGACATGGCTTGAAGTTTCTGACATTGAAGAATTAAGCGCATAACGTTTAATTTCAGCCGCGCGGTTTTTGCGTCGGCTGGAAATTATTGTTATGCGATTTTTGGATGATATATGATGACACAGGACGAAATACAAGAGATCAAAGACTTGATCAGTGATGAGTACGACAAATGGCGGCTCGACGCCGGTGACTGGATAGGATATGCCGAGGAATTGGTTGAAGAGGTGGAGCGGCTTAGAGATGAACTGGATACGATCCGGATGCACGCCAATCCAGACATTATTGATTCGGATTGTTTTGTCTGTATATCAGCAACAGAATTTGGTCAAGTCATGAATAGGGTTTTTGGTGCATAACGTCAATTTTAAGCGGCGAACCACTGAAGTATAAAAGAACGCCGCGTTAACTGAGTCCGCTTGAAAATTTTTGTTAGGCGGGCTACGAAGTGAGGAAACACGATGGATTGGACGGATAAAACTTTTTGTAATCACGGGATATCTTTTTCAAATGAATGCGAGAGATGCGAAATAGTTGGGCTTGAAGAAAGCCTTAAATGGATGAAGCGGAAAGTTTCCCGCGATGAGAAGCGATTAGCTGAACTCGAAGACAAGCACACGCCTGAAATTGTTAAGAAGATGCGTAACGCCTAACCGCGCAAAACACCGAGCGAGCAAAGCGAGTCCGAGTGATTTTGCTTTGTTATGTGGAAACTACAAATGATTAGTTGACAGTTGAAAAACGAAAATTACAAAGATTGGCCACTTTTTGATGATATGCCAAGCGGCTGGACGATAGACAAAACCTGCGGGTCTCCACTGGCTGGATATGTATTTATCAGCGATTGGAGGAGCATTCTGCGCGGCGGGAAACGGGCACTGCTTAGGGTGAGAAAGCCGAAACAGCAGTTGTGCCTCGATGCTCAACCCGTTACCAAAATGGAATCAGCTGCTGACGAAACGGAAGCGGCAAAAATAGAGCAACCATACCCTGTGAGAACCGTAAACGAACTAGCTAGGGAGCGGTTTAAGCTGAGGCTGTTAAATGATATTCGTTGTGATTTGATGATCTGCGAATTAGAGGGATGGGGGAAAATGGAATACATAAACGAGATTAGGAGGCTGGTAAATGAAATTGGCAGCCGAGTTACGATAGACACATAACACTGGGCTATACACACATGATAAGATAGGAGTAATAAAAACAATGGTTTACAGCGGCTGACATTCCATTACAGCTATGCATAAAGCCAGGTGGCGCTATATTTCCAGAAATAATATTGTTAATTATTGAGAAAATAGGCTATAGTTAATTTTTTATAAATTTCTGGCAATAATAAGCAAGGCAAATAAAAACCCACCTATTATAGAGCGACGATCTCTAAGGTGGGTTTAAAGTGTCGAGATGACTGAAGAAGTATCGTTTAATTTAATCTTCTTGTCAACCTCAATACTAAAACTCTATCTAATTATAGAGTTAACCCAAAAAATAAATCGTCCCCGGTCGGGTATACCAACGGCAGCGGGAATCTGTGTAGACGGCAATAACTAGCCCTTTGAGACCGAGGGAGCCAAGCGTAACCAGCACGTGAAGGCACAAAATCGGGTTAGTGGTGATCTTTAACGATGCAGGGTGACACTCCTGTCCAATACCTGGGTAAGTGTGTTCTGTAACAATATAGTTATTGCTGACTAGCGGAAAGGGACAAATTACAATACTCCCTTTTAAATGATTTATGATATGACTGTGATTAATATAGATCACCCTAAGGTCAGTGATATGTATTGCCTAAATAAAATTAACAGTTATGAATATAATAAAGGGGATAATATGAGACTACATAAAGACGACATTTCAGACATAGTTGATCAGTTATTCGAAAAGTTAATTGCTGAAAAGAAAAGTAGAAAACAGCAAAATCTAAGAAGTGCAAGAAAACCAAATTTTAGTGGTTATCCAGATTGGTTTGAGGGTTTATGGGTAGATTATCCAAGACGTAAGGATGGAAATAGTAAGGCAAAAACGTATGCGTGCTGCATGCGCAGGATTAAAGAAGGGTATAGTGAAAATTATTTGCATGAGAAAACCAGAGTGTATGCAGCCCATTGTGAATCTGAGGGGAAAATTGGGACTAATTTTGTATTAATGGGGAGTACGTTTTTTGGTAGCGATTTGAGATTTGATGATATATGGACTATAGCTAAAACTAATAAATCAGATAATCCAGAGTTTAAGATTCCAAGAAATAACGAAGAATTATGGAATTTTGCAAAAAAATATAATTACCCATCACCTGGATCACGAACATTCAGCGAATATCGTAAATTATTAGATAATGAGGTTGAGAAACGACTAAAATCAAAATAGGAGGAACTGTGTATAATAAAATACAGGCAGGTGAATTTGTAACGGTAGCGTCTTTTGATGACCCTGACAAAGTAATGTTTACCGGGATAGTGTTGTCGTATAATCGTACAGACAGGACATACACAATCAATCCAGGCGTGGATCTAAGAAACCGTGATGTAAACGAGTGTAGAGTTGCGAGAGTTGAAGATGACTAAACCAAAAAAACATCAGGCATTTTCAATATCTCGATTCAAGGATAGGGTGAAATCATATCCAGAATTAACTATTGAAGACCGTAAAAAAGTTGAAAAGCGCAGGCGACTGGAAGAGATTATGGAAAATAAACAACAAGAAAACGACATCTGGTGAATGAAAAAACCTGCAAAGCTTGTTTATCTGAGTTCAAACCTACCAGGTCGTTTCAGAAAGTGTGCTCACCTAAATGCGCGATTAAATTAGTGAATGCTAATAAAGAAGAGAAAAAGGCAAAGGCGTGGCGTTTAGAGAAGAAAATAAGAAAAGAAAAGCTGAAAAGCAAAAGCGAGTGGGTAAAAGAGGCAGAATATGCCTTCAGACGGTATATAAGGGCGCGTGACAGGCTTTTTTACGCAAAGCAAGGCAAACCTCATGAATGTATATCTTGTGGCACTACAAGCCCTCACATTCAATATGCCGCTGGACACTACAAAACAAAAGGCGCCTATCCAGAGCTAAGGCTGGATGAGAGGAATTGTTATTTGCAATGTAACAAACGATGCAACATGGAGTTATCTGGAAATATCAACGGGACAAAAGATACCCATGGTTACAAAGAAGGCCTAAAGATGCGATTCGGTGATGAAGAAGGGGAAAAGATCATTGATTATCTTGAGTCCCACCATCCAGCTGAAAATTGGACTATAGACGATCTTTCAAGGATGAAATCTGAATTTAACAAAAAGGCAAATGATATCGAAAAACAACTGTCTGATATACTTACATAATAATCTTAAATAACCTACAATTATGTAACGTTATGGGTGAACTAAAATCATTAACATTAATTTATTGCGGCCGAAAAAGTGTAACTGCCTGTTATGGGCGTGGCTGATGTGGTTTAATTGCGGTGGTTGTTTGGTTTGGCGCTGGTCTTATGTTGGTTGGTGGCCGCATGTGTTTTGGTCGCCTGATAGTTGCAGGTTGTTTGAGTATGTGCCCAATGAGTATGAATGCGGACGATGGTTTCCGCCGTTAATATTTAAAGGCCATGTTCAGGAAATGCTAACTGAGGTTGTTTGCAAAAGTGTTGTGATTGATGGTATGCATAAAAAAACGTGCATGGATCTGACGCAGCATCTAAAGCGACAACTGTGATTATTTAGGTAACTGAAAATGTTCAAAAAATGGGTAATAAACATACTGATCAGTATTGATCAACTAGCTAATGCTCTGACTGGCGGTGATCCAGATGAGACTATATCTAGCCGTATGGGTAAACGATTGGATAACTGTAAGGCGTGCCGGTTTATCTGCAAAATACTTAATAGGTTAGATTGGCGCAATGTTGACCATTGTAGAAATGCTATTGAACTAGACGAGGGTAAAGATGGATTATAAAAAATTACAATCTGAGATTATTGGTAATCCATCATTATATGGATCAATGACCGATCAGCAAATTGCAGATGAGCTGAATCTAGCAGATAAGGTTTCTACCCAAGAATACAGAATCACCGCACTAGGCATGATGAAGATTCTCGGTGCTACTAATGGCGCTGCCTACCTGGACGCGCTTACTACGGTCGCTGCACAGAATAGCGCTGTTAAGTGGGCCATGGGCAATATCTTAACAACTGGGATAGATGTGGGTGACCCTGAGGTGGTAGCAATGCTTAACATGCTGACTGGTACTGGGGTGTTAGTAGCATCAGATACGACAAAAGTGCTAGATGCTGCAAAGGTAAGCCAATCACGGGCACAGCAACTCGGGTTTAGGTATATTTCGGCGCAGATGGTCGGAACAGCTTTAGGGGGTAATTGGTAATGGCTGAAATAAATTGGTCTGCGTTTACAGACAGAGGTAATCTACTTAGTACTGTATTCGACAGTATCGCAGATGCAACACTGTCAGCCGCAACAACAGCGCTTGATAATGCAGCGAACAAAGATACTCACTGCCTAATTGAGCTGAACTTAGGCTCGCTTAATCCTGTTGCTCCAGGTTATGTCGAATTATATATGACTAAAGCCCCTGACGGAATCAACTATGAAGAAGCTCCGATTATTGGCGGTACTGATCGGAATACCCTTATAGCTACAATCCCAGTTCCAGCTGGGACATCAACCAAACGTATAATGACCGGATTAATCTCGTTGCCACCATGCCCTGTTAAATTTTATTTGGGGAATCAGCTAAATGTGACGACTGCTGCATCTGGTAATACTATGGATGTTTATACAGCTAATTTGACGAGCGCATAAGATGGGTGCTGCGCATCCTGCTTTTGATAGGTTATTTTTAGCCCCGGAGCTGTTACGGCCGGGGGTTAAGCCTATCAGTCCTGTCGAGATTGATAGAAGCAATAAGCTAGGCAGTACTATCAGTTACTATTTACCATTAAATGGAAGTGGTCTTGAGATTGTAACTGGGAGACGTCTGACCGTTGGCGCTGGAGGCTCCTATGTTACAGATAGCAATGGTCTATCTTTACGTGGGTCAGGTACTGCGGCCTGCGCATCTATTCCGCTCGATCTTTCTTCCTACACTAGTTGTACGGTCTCATTCTGGATGTACTGGGACGCATACGCTAATAATGATGATCTAGCGTTGGAGTATGGCGAAAATTTTTTAACTAATTCAGGTTTTTTAATAGACCCAAATTCAGGTTATCCATCTAGCGGTTTTTTTCAGGCAGGTGTTGGCAGCCCGGGAAAGGCAAATAATCAATACTGGACAAGACCAACATCTGGCGAATGGCATCATTATGCGCTCACATTCGATAGAGCTGTTGGGACATCTCAATCAACTAATCTATACGTTGATGGTGTTTTTAAAACAAAATCTGGGGTAGCTGGATATCAATCTGATGTAACAAATAATTTCGGCAATAATTATCTGTATATATTCTCACGCAATAATACGTCATTGTTTGGCGCTGGAAAAATGTTTGGGCTGACAATACGTGGCCAGCACATAATGACAGCCGATGAGGTATTTTATGAATTTATCGACCCATACCAGATATTAAAACCTGCCGGTACGATAGCATTGCCGATTGCTGCGGGTGGCGGCTCATCCGCGCTAACCGGTACAGTCACCGCCTCAATCACTGAATCAGATATTGTCACTGGCGGTAAGACTATAATTTTAACATTGACAGGGGATACATGGGTGGCTGCTGGAGCGACTTTCGATGCTCAAAGACAGAATATCATTGACGGATTGGATTCAGCACAGGCAGAAGCGACAGGATGGGATGCAGTTGTTAAAGCAGGGCTTACCCCATCAGATGTAGTCAGGACATCAGATACTGTCTGTACAATCACACTACCTGCGTTAGCCACGTATGACATAACAGCTCAAGAGACGATAACGGCTACAATACCAGCAGCGGTATTAACTGGTGCTAGTCCGATTGTTGCAGCACCTACGTTTACGGTTGATTATACAGCAGGTGGTTTTATGCCACATTGGGGCAGAGTCTCACAGCAAAGCAGAATTTTAGGAGCAATGTAGATGTATCCACGTAATGCAGTATCACCAGAGAGGCTGGCAATAGGCCAGGTAGTGCTTATTGCTGACGGGACAGTTCAGACGACTGGCGTATCTATCGTAGTCCGAGGACAAGGAGGTGCAGAGGCAGCCGGGGGCGGAACAACAGCCTACGGGGCTGATGGCACTGTTTATTACACTCCAACTCAGGCAGAGACAAACTATACATCTTTCGTGGTTATCGCATATAAAGCTTCATGCTTTTCTGCCTCGCAAACGGTTATTACTACAGCATCTGCTACACCGGGCAGAGTTGTACTGTCTAGTCAGACTCACACCGGGGCGGTAATTCCAACTGTTTCAACTGTGACAGACGGAGCGAAATCAGCTACAGCACTAAGCACAGCAACATGGACAGCAGCAAAAGCCGCTTTCATAGATGCAGCAATCAGTGGCCGATTAGCAACTTCTGGCTATACGGCACCTGACAATGCTGGTATTGCAACACTGTTAACTCGCATTGTGGGTACACTGGCAGCAGGTACTCACAATCCTGCAACAGCGGCCCAGATAGCTGTATTGAGCGACTGGATTAATGGCGGGAGATTGGATCTGATATTGGACATTATTGCAGCAGATACAACAACAGACATTCCTGCTCAGATATCAGCGCTTAATAATGTGGCAGCTACTGACATTGTGTCTGCCGGGCCAATTACTACTCTTTCTGGCGCGGTAGTTAACGTAGACACGGTGGATGTAACGACTACAAATACTGATATGCGCGGCACCGACAATGCAGCAACAGCCGTGGAGCTTGCAAAAGTTCCAAAATCAGACGGGACTTCTACTTGGAATTCAACTGCTTTAGCATCAATTAACGCCGAGGTAGATACCGCACTTGCAGAATCAACAGCGGTCGGAATTAAGAAAAACACCGCATTTTCAAATTTTGAATTCCTGATGGTGGATGCAACAGACCATGTAACACCTGAAGTGGGCCTAACAGTAACCGGGCAGAGGAGCATAGACGGCGGAGCTTTCGCAACGATATCCGGTACGATAGCAGAGGTATCTAACGGGATTTACCAAGTCGATCTATTGGCTGCCGATACAAATGGAGATGTAATAACGTATAGATTCTCCTCCGCTGGCGCTGCAGACCGATTTGTGACTGTTAAGACAAGGGCATGATTCAGCACTGGATAAAGTACTCAGATCACCAGTACTTCGGTGACTGGGGTGCTTTAAACACTTTTACTGCGTCGGTAGATACAACCGCGCCGGTATTAACAAACCCCACAGGGACGACAACAGGTTCTACCACTGCAAGTGGTTCTGTCGATACAGACGAAGGCAATGGAACGCTTTACTACCTGGCAACAACCAATGCCAGCGAACTATCTGCAACGATTAAATCTGGCGAATCTCAGGCAGTAACAGCAACTGGACCGCAGAATGTCACAATATCGGGGCTAATACCCGAGACTACATATTATTTTCATTACGTTCACGATGATAATTCGTCAAACGAGTCAAATATCGTTTCAAGTAGTTCGTTTATAACGGATTTTACTCCGGTTAGTGATGAACAACCTACTGGCGGCTGGTGGTTTTCATACGAGAAAGAAATAGAAAGACAACGTGAAAATCGTAGAAAACGCAATGAGTTAGAAGATAAAGCTAAAGAAATACAGGAAGAAATTGACCGAGAGCTAGTAAAAGAACTCCAGGCAAAGGAAATTGAAAGGGAACGAATAGAGGACCTCACCCGGTTAAAAAACCTTGCCAAGCAACATAGACAGGAATTACGCTCAGTACTAAGTGATCGAGTACTAAAAGCTGCCGAATCGGCTATAATGGTAGGAAACTACTCATCAATGGAGCGATTCGAAAGAGAATTGTCCAGGGCAAGAGAAGAAGAGATGTTTTTGCTGCAGGCGACTATTATAATTTTAAATGTTTAAGGAGTTCATATGGGCTGCAAGAAGAAAAAAGGCGGCGGTAAGCGCAAATGATAGACGTATATCTGCAGATTCAAAGACCAACCGTGCCAGAAGCGTCAAGTTTCGATTTGACCGCTTATTTCCGAACCGCAAATGTAGGAACAGTGCCAACAACAGCTAGATATCGAATAGACAGTATATCTACAGGAAACAATGTAAGAGCCTGGACGGACTTAACCCCAGCAGAGAGTATTACTATCCCAATCACACCAGATGACACAGCTATGTCAACATTAGACCGCCAGGAACGCAAACAAATCACTGTAGAGATAAACCAAGGGCTGGATACTCAGGTAAGGCGCAGTATAGACTTTAAGGTTGATAATATAAGGGCTTTCTAATATGTGCGATAAACATCAAAAAATGATGAGATTAGTATTATCAGGTCAGGGAAATAAAATACTGGGACACGCAGATGATTCAATGGTTTATATGTCTATATTCGATCAATCAATCATCAAAACAAGCACAAAAAATGGATCATCAGTAACAGAATCAATACCTTATACACACTTGTTAATATCTAACATTATCAAATAGATGGAATTGCATACAATGGCTGGAGCACCAAAAGGAAATACAAACGGGAAAAAAGAGAATCGGCTAATAACTGACGCGCTAAGACGCGCGGTTGTACAGAGTCCTGAAAAGCTAAGAGCAGCATGTTACAAATTGATTGAGAAGGCCGAGGAAGGCGACATCGCTGCATTCAATGTGATAGCTGACAGGCTTGACGGGAAGCCAGCCCAGTCTCTAACGGTAGCTGGCGATGATGACCAGCCATTAGTTACACGAATTGAGCGCGTAATTGTCAACTCTAAAGATTAATACGTTTGAGGTATTCGCTCCTCTGCTAGAACCTGCAAGATACAAAGGCGCTTGGGGTGGTCGAGGTTCAGGAAAATCACACTTCTTTGCCGAGCTTTTAATAGAAGATGCTTTGATGGCCCCGTCAACGATGAATGAAGGGCTTTTGTGTGTTTGTTTGCGTGAGGTACAGAAAACACTAGCGCAATCAGCTAAACGCTTAATAGAGATGAAGCTGATATCATTTGGGCTTGGCGAACGAGATGGTTTCACAGTGTACAAGGATGTTATAAAGACGCCAGGCGATGGGTTGATAGTATTCCAAGGCTTGCAGGATCACACGGCAGACTCAATCAAGTCTCTTGAAGGTTTTCACAGAGCGTGGGCAGAGGAATCTCAATCGTTATCGGCTAGATCATTAGCGCTTCTCAGGCCAACAATACGTTGGGAAAATTATAGACTAGGGCTTAAATCAGAGCTTTGGTTTAGCTGGAATCCAAGACGCAGAACCGATCCGGTAGATGTGATGCTTAGGGGTAATGACTTGCCAACTGACTCAACTGTTATTAGAGCAAATTGGTCTGACAACCCTAGATTTACATCAGTACTTGAACAAGAGAGACTTGACTGTCTAAGGACAACGCCAGAACAGTACGATCATATTTGGGAGGGCGGATACGCAACTGTGTTAGAAGGTGCTTATTACGCAAAATCAATACAAGAGGCAAGGTCTGAAAATAGAATAGGAATTGTTCACGCTGACCCATTAATGACCATTAGACTGTTTATTGATATTGGTGGCACTGGAGCCAAAGCCGATGCATTCACTATCTGGGCTTGTCAGTTTGTTGGTAGAGAGATCAGAGTTTTGAATTACTACGAGGCGGTAGGTCAGCCACTTGGTACGCATGTTGCGTGGATGCGGTCAAATAATTACACGCCAGAAAAAGCTCAGATATGGCTGCCACATGATGGAAGCTCAAACGATAAGGTTTATGACGTAAGTTATGAATCGGCGCTAAAACAGGCCGGCTACTATGTTACGGTAGTGCCAAACCAGGGTAAAGGCGCTGCGAAGGCAAGAATTGAATCTGCAAGGCGGACATTCCCGGCGACGTGGTTTAATGAGCCAACAACAGAGCATGGATTATCTGCATTGGGCTGGTATCACGAAAAGAAAGACGAAGCACGTAACATAGGTCTTGGCCCGGAGCATGACTGGGCTTCGCATGGGGCAGATGCTTATGGCTTAATGAGTGTGGTTTATGATGAGTTTATTAACCAATATAAACCTATTGAAGACCCTTACGCAGGTTTTAGATGATGGCTGAAAATGTATTAGCGAAAAAATCTAATTCTTCCAACGCTTTATCTGATGGTTACAGACCAGAAAGGCTAAACCGTGAGATGAGCTACGCCTATACAAGGCCAGAGCCAGACAGGTCTTTTGATATTGCGGTTGAGAAGGTTAAAAAGTACGCAAAAAACCTCAAGGAAGGCAATATACACAGGCAATATGCTGCTGATCTGCTTAAAACAGCGCTGAGTCTGAAGCAAGGCAAGAATGCGCCAGGAATGCCATTGCAATTACAAATGACCCCAGGTTTTGGAGATGCTTACGACGCGTCTGAGGCAATTAAATATCTTGGCAAAAGTGAGTACGGGAAAGCGGCGCTGTCTGGCATTGGTATTTTGCCGTTTATACCTGGGATGGCAGGAATAATAGCGGGGAAAGGCGCTAAAGTTGATAATATCGAATATCATTGGTCAACTGAACCGAATCTAATCCCTGGAAAGACTTTTGCAGAACAACAACGAACTGTCAGCTCAGTAGGAGAGCGTGGCCTTGGCCCTTCAGGTGAGGGTGATTTTATCTATTCAACAAAAGATCCAGAATCATGGATGGATCAGTTCGAAATGGAACTCGGTCAGGATGCTCCGGAGGCAATTCCTCAATATCTGTATAAGGTCGAGGTTAATAATACATCGCCAGACGGCTATCTCGGACAGGCATCAAATGTACCTGCTGACGTTAAAGTATTGAAAAGGGTAAATAGATAATGGAAATATTCAGAAATATAGCCTAAAATACTGATTAAGCTAAAACACTCGCCGGAAAATGAGGTGGTCGTAAGCTAGGTCGTAAGTGAGGCCGAAGATACCCAAAGCAATGTCGTGAGACATGGCAACGGTTTTATCAACGTCGTGAGGACGTAGAAATATGGCAGAAGCTGAAGGCAGTAAAAATAAAAAGCTGCTTGAAAAGATAAGAAAACGATATACGATCATGACTGAAGCCGACGAATACAATCGTCGTTTGGCTATGGACGACATGAAGTTCGTCAACGTCCCCGGATCACAGTGGGACTATAACATGAAAATAGAGCGTGGAAATCGCCCATGCTATGAATTCAATAAGCTCAGAATCACATGCAAGCGCATAATTAACGAGATGCGTGCCAATCGCCCGTCCGGGAAAGTTCGTGGCACAGAAGATGGTGACAAGGAAACTGCCGAAATATACGAAGGGCTAATCCGTAATATCTGGAACGTATCTGATGGCGATACTGTTATCGATACCGCTGCTGAATATCAGGTGACTAGCGGCATGGGTGCATGGAGGATTATTACTGAATATGCGAACGATAATGCGTTTGATCAAGACATTAAGATCGAGCAGATACAGAATCCGTTTTGTCTTTACGCAGACCCATCAGCAAAGGACATCTTAAAACGTGACGCATACGACTGGATACTGACTGAAAAGATATCCAATGAATCTTTTGAACAAAAATATGGCGATGCTGATAAAGTTGACTGGGAGGGCAGTGAGTTTGATGACGATGTTGAGTGGTCAAGCGATGAGGAAACCCGTGTTTGTGAGTATTGGTGGAAAGAGCCAGTAGAGAAAGAAATTTGGCAGCTACAAGACGGCAAGGTAATAGACTCAGAAGAAGACGAAGCCGCTTTAATACTTGAGCAACAGCCCGAGTTAATAAAAAAACGCAGAACAATCAACACGCATAAGATCATGATGTGCATTGCCTCAGGCGATGCAATTCTCGAAGGCCCGACAGAGTGGGCAGGGACAGAGCATCCATTTATCATCGTTTACGGTGAGCACATCGTTATAGACGGAAGAATAGAATGGTTTGGCGTCCCACGCTTTGCTAAAGACGCCCAGCGCTCGTATAACGTTTCCCGGACGGCAATAGCTGAATCCATAGCATCAGCGCCACTAGCGACAACATGGGCTACTGCAGTACAGGCAGCAGGCAATACTGAGAAATGGGCAGAGGCTCACCAGAAGAACTTTCCGTTCAAATTATACAACCCTGATCCACAGGCGCCAGGCCCGCCACAGAGGACAGGTGGAGCGGATGTTCCTGTCGCACTAATACAAGAGTCACAACTTGCTTCTGAAGAGATAAAGGCCGTAACGGGAATATTTGCTGCTGATGTTGGTGCGCCGAACCAGGCAACGAGCGGTAGACAGGAAATTGCTCGCCAACAGCAAGGCCAGATAGCAACATTTAACTATCAGGACAACCTATCTAAAGGCGTTAGACGTACTTGGGAGATATTAATAGACCTCATCCCGAACATTTATGACACAGAGCGGTCTTTACGGATACTTGGAACTGATGGTGCAGAGGATTACGTCAACATCAATACGTTTGTCCAGGATTTGTCAACGGGGGAATCAGTAAAGGTCAATGATCTCTCCGAGGGCACGTTTGACGTAACTATCACCACAGGCCCAGGATTTGCCACCAAACGCCAGGAAGCAGTTGAAGCATATATGGGCATTACCCAGGGAAATCCCGAGATTATGGCAATTGCAGGTGACTTGATCATGAAATCGATGGATTTGCCTTACGCCGAAGACATAGCCGAACGTCTAAAAGTCATGTTGCCACCACCTGTGCAGGAAATGCTTAATAAGGACGCCCCTATCCCACCAGAAGCACAGGCGATCATGCAGCAAGCGCAACAGGCTATGCAGCAAGTTCAGCAAATGGGGCAGGAAGTTCAACAGGCGGCAATGGATGCCGAGAAAGAAAAGAGCGTTAACGAAAAGGACAAGGCTGAAATCCGTACTCTAATTGCTAACCTGAAGACTGAGGAAGCACGTTTCGAGGCAAAGATAGCCAAATCACTCGCCGGACTAGCCGAACGTCAATCAAATGTAGCCATGGCTGAGAATAAGATGCAGTCAACGGGTGATATGTCTCAAATGGATCATATGCACGGGAAGATGATGGCTGAATCTGCCCAGGTGATTGAGTCAATGAGACAAATGTCTGAACAGTTCACCCGATATGCAGTTGGTGTCATTAACGAAATAACAGAAAAAGTTGAAGAAAAGCCAAAAGTTATCCGCATTGACTCGTATAGAGAGAATGGAAAGCTTGTGGCTGTACCAGTGTACGAAGAACCCGACCATGCGGATCATGGGCGAGGCGTAGAGTCTCATGAGGAGATGTTAGAAAATGAGTGAAGAAGCAATTCTTGAGGAAGTAACTGATGCACCTGAACCAATCGAAACTACAGAAGCGGATGCGAACGTAGAAGTAGAGGACGAACAGAAGGCCGAGCAGGCGTCGGAATCATCAACCGACACAACGGAAGATGCTCAGAAGAAAGATGACGAGCAGAGAAAATTTGACAAGCTAACCAAAAAGCGCAGAGCAGCAGAACGCGACCGTGACTACTGGCGAGAGCAGGCATTAAAGAGCCAATATCTCAAGCAAGTAGAAAATGTCGAACCGGAACCAGTCAAAACACTTGAGGATTTTGGCTACGACGAAACCAAATACCAGCAACATCTATTTGATCAGGCACGTAAGGGCGCTATCGAAGAAGCAAAGCGTGTTTTGAAAGAAGAAATGAAGCAGGAATCTGTTTCAAAGCGTATGTCTGAATTCAACAAGCGTATGGAAAAATACTCTGAGACCGTTGATGATTTTGATGATGTTGTCAGAAATGAATCATTAAGCATTAGTCAAACAATGGCAGATGTTGCATCTGGCATGGAGAATGGCCCGGAGGTTCTGTATTACCTGGGGAATAATCCCGATCTTGCCTATGAAATTTCACAGCTACCACCATCAATGACAGGACGTGAAATGGGTCGTATCGAGGCAACCCTGGCAGCAAAAGCAAAGAGCGGAGAAAAGGTTAGCAAAGCACCTACCCCACCGCCTAAAATCGCCGGTGCAGACGGCAAAGTCAACATTAACCCGTCAACGGTTGATAGCGACAAAATGTCTACCGATGAATGGATGAAGCGGAGGAATAAGCAAGTAATGAGGAAATAAACAATGCCAAATACCATTCTTACACCGACCATGATTACACGCGAGGCTCTTCGAGTCTTGCATCAAAAGTCTAATTTTATCGGAAACGTAAACCGTCAATATGATGACAAGTTTGCCCAAACCGGAGCAAAGGTTGGCACGTCTGTTAATGTCCGAATGCCTTCCAAGTATTCAGTCCGTACGGGTGCAACGCTTTCAACTCAAAACCATGTCGAACGGTCAACACCGCTATCGGTTTCCAGCCAATATGGGGTTGATGTGTCGTTCACTTCTGTTGAGTTAACTATGGACCTTGATTCCTTCTCGGAGCGAATCATTGAACCTGCTATGGCGCAGTTGGCTGCAAAGATTGAAGGCGCTTGTCTAGCAGACGCTTACAAATTGGTAAACAACTACACCAATGCAACTACAAATGGACTAATGACATACAAAAGGTTCCAGCAGGGCGGTTCAAATATCACAAAGAACCTTGGCCCACTTAGCCAGCGTTCAGCCATAATGAATCCAGACAGCATAGTTGAATTTATGGATGCAACTAAGGGCTTGTTCCATGCATCAAACAACATCGAGAAACAATATCGTGAAGGTATGATGGGTCGTACAGGTGGATTTAATGTATATGAGAATACACTAATACCATCTCATACTACTGGGTCACTATCTGGCTCACCATTAACTAACGGTGCAAACCTTGGGACAAGCGCTACTACAAACACTTGGGTGTCTGAGACCGCTCTGTCTATTGATGGCGCAACGTCTACCACAACGCTCAAGGCTGGCGACATTATTACTATCTCAGGTGTTTACGATGTCCATCCCGAAACCAAGGAGAATACTGGTAAGCTGAAAACTCACGTTGTGCAATCAGATGTAACGTTCACCAATGCAGCAACAGCATATACTGTAACGGTTAAGCCTGGACTGATGTATGGATCAGGCAATGCATATCAGAATTGCGTACTGTCAGGTGTATCGGACATGGATGGAAATGCAGTAACTCGCATTGGTGCTGCGTCAAGTGCGTTTGGTCAAGACTTGCAGTTCCACAAAGACGCATTTGTTTTTGCGACTGCTGACCTCGAGGATGTGTCCCGCTACGGTGCATGGGGTTCAAGACAATCATCTGACGGTATATCAATGCGTATTGCTAGGCAGTATGATATTTCCAACGATGCAGTTCCTTGTCGTGTTGATGTTTTGTTCGGCTTTGCAGGGCTTTACCCAGAGCTTGCATCACGCCACTTGTATGAGCAGGATTTGCTCTAATTAATACGGGGGCTTCGGCCCCCTATTTTAAAAGGTGATAAATGACAAAGAAATTAGGCAAAAAGCGGAAAGAAAAGAGACAAGTGGTTCCTGCTAGCTGGGATGTGTATATCGCAACCCCAGCTTACGACGGCAAAGTAGATTGTGACTATTCCCAATCGTTAGCTGAATCAGCTTTTTGTTCACCGTTGTACCAGGTCAAAATGACTGCAGGAGTTATGGGAAACGGCGCGTTTATTGACTTGGCAAGAAATATTTTTGTAAAGATTTTTCTTGAAGACTTTCCAGAAGCTACGCATTTATTCTTTATAGATGCGGATCTCAAGTTCCCACCCAATGCGTTTATAGGACTGATTAGGTCGGGCAAGCCAATTTGTGCTGGCGTTTATCCGCGCAGACAATCACCACCTGACTATCCAGCCAAGTGGACACCTAACCCAGAGGTTGGCGGGTTATGGATAGAGGACGATTGGTTGATGTGCGACAGAGTACCTACTGGCTTTCTGTGTATAACAAGAGAGGTTTTGGAGGAAATGTCGAAAGATGCAATACAGATGAATATTCATGGTCAGGAAGGCAAGGTTCCTCAGTTATTTTATACAAAGCTTGACGAAGAAGGCCGCTTTGTTGGTGAGGATTACTGTTTCTGTGATGACTATATAAAGAAATACGAGAAGCCTATCCCGGTTTGGCCTGATATTGACTTTGTCCATGGGGGATATAAAGGTAACTACAGCAAATGGCTTAGCGAACAAATCGAAGCAGAGGAAAATAGAGTAGTCGAAATCAATCAAGACACGAGTGCTGCATAATGGAATTGCTTATAGGGTGCGGAAACAACTTAAAGAAAAAGGTAACTTTCAATGAGATACCTTTAGAGTGGTCTGGAGAATTGATTACACTTGACAACGACCCTACTGTTGATTGTGATGTACGGCATGACTTGAACCAGATTCCTTACCCGTTTGATGATGATATGTTTGACGAGATTCATGCCTATGAGGTTCTTGAGCATTGTGGTAGACAAGGAGATTGGAGGTTTTTCTTCGATCAATTCAGCGAATTTCACAGGATTTTAAAACCAGGTGGTTTTTTTATAGCAACCTGCCCGATGTGGGACTCACAGTGGGCGTGGGGTGACCCAGGTCATACAAGGTTGATATGTGATGGATCGTTGACATTCTTATCACAGAAAGAATATGAGAGACAGGTAGGCGTTACAGCGATGACCGATTACCGGGGGTGGTATAAGGCAGACTTTGACCTGTTCGCTAAAGACGAAACTGATGACACGTTTGGTTTTGTATTGAGGGCTGTTAAATGACTAACCAACAAGCAATCGATAAAGCGCTATTTATGGTCGGCATATTATCGGCAGGTGACAGTGCAAATGCGACCGATTCAGCCGATATGCTTGATCAGTTAAACCAGATGATGGCTTCATGGACGGTTGATGATAAAGACCTTCAATTCCCGCCACAGGATACGTTAAGTGATACTTTCCCGGTTCCTACATGGGCAGAAGAGGGTGTTATCTCTAATTTGGCAATTAGGGCAGCAGCATTATTCGAGGTTGCTGTTCCACAACAAACTGCAATGATTGCGATGGATGGACTAAAACTGATCGCAAAAACTATTATTAATGCAAATATGAAGCCCCTTGACATGTGGCACATGCCGAGAGGTATCAGGTCAAGGTTTGACATAATCACAGGGTTTACGAGATGAGAGTCCCTTTAGCAGTTGATTTGCACATTAACAAGTTTAATGGCGCTGCTATCACTGATAAAGACTCTGGTATTACCAACGGAGTTGTAGAGAAGCGTGGCGATACTTTCTACGTTACTCAAAGGCCATCTATCGATGTATTTGAAGACGCCTCTGTGACTGTCTCAGACGCCCGTGGGCGAGCGATTTATTACTGGGATGGTAATAGCGCGTTATATTTTGCAAACAACGACACAATATACAAAACAGCATACGGAACAACAGTTGGGACAGTTTCTTCCGGGACTAAAAAATGCAAATTTCTAGTCATGGGGACAACTCTACTATTCCTTGATGCTGAAAATGACCAGGGGTTTACAATCTCAACAGGAGATGTGTTAACAGAGATTACAGATACAAACTTTCCGCCAAAACAAACACCGGCCGTTGGATTGGCATTTGGCGGAGCGGTATTAAACAATTACCTTTTTGTATTGGGTGAGAACGGTATTATATATAACTCTAATGTTGGCAATCCTACCACATGGGATGCGCTTGACTATCTTGAGGCAGAAAGGGATCCTGACGGTGGGCAATATCTTGGAAAACATCACGATAACATCGTTGTGTACGGATCAAAGACTATCGAGTTTTTCTATGATTCAGCGAATACAACAGGCAGTCCGTTATCTCGCAGGCAGGATATATCATTCCAGATAGGGTGTAACTCAGGAGAGTCTTTATGGGAAGAGGGAGATCGTTCGTTCTTTATTGGGAATAATTTCTCCGGTGCTTTAGGCGTTTATACAATAGAAAATTTCGGGGTAAGGAAGGTGTCTAATCCGACGATTGATTCATTCCTCACACAAGCAATCATGAAAAGCAATTATTTTGCAACTGGGAGTGGAGTAACAGCTCAGGGACATACCTATTACCTTCTGAACTTATATCTAACGCCATCAGATATCACACCATATATCACGTTAGCTTATGATGACACTACCGGCTTATGGGGTGAGTGGGAAACCACAGTGAATGGATTAACAAAATTCCCATTAATGGACTGGTCGATTAGAACAGGCGTTCTTCCACGGTATGGCGAAGGTATTATGTTTAACGGCGACATGATTACCTTAAACGATGATTTAAACCCACAAGACACGCTATTGGAATCAACTTATGTAACCACCGGATACGTTCAAACTGGATATATATTAACTGCCGGTGAAACAGGGACTCCGATTAGTTTAAGTGTAAGAACTGGCCAATTTGACGGCGGGTCAAACGTCAAAAAAACAATGCCTGCTATCAAGCATGTTTCTGATACAACGCCAAACTCACAGGATTTAACTATTAAATGGGCGAAAGAAAATAATTCAAATTTTAGTTCAGGAGTAACGATAGATACATCTAAAAACCAAAAAGTTACCAGAGTTGGAAGTTTCAGACGGATAAATTTCGATATTAACTATGCTGGTACTGATACTATCAGGATTGAAGCATTGGAAGGCAATCCAATACCGGGGACTAGCTAATGTCATACCAACCACCTCCACAAATAAATGATTTCAACTACATCTGGAAAAAATGGCTTTATGGTTTGTGGGATAGAGCCACAAATAGAGGACTAGACGACACAGCTAACACAACTGTTATCCAGCTTGACGATAATAACACTGCTGGTAACACAAGATTATTGTTGTATGATGTAGATAACGCAACTGTTGAGCGTGTTTCGGTAGGTGCCCCTGATTCAGGTGGCGCGGGTTATAAAGTTTTGAGGATACCAAATTGAGTACATTACGAACAAGGGCAGCAAAAGGGAGTGAACTTACACACGCCGAGCTTGATGCTAATTTCAAACGAATTGTATCCGCAAAGACATCTGCGTATTCTTGTTTAATTAGTGACAATAGGAATTGGATTGTAGGTAATCATGCAACAACCCCATTTGTTATCACACTTGGCGATGCAGCGACAATGGCGGCGTCTGAAACAGGAGATTATGAGGTCACAATACATAACGTTGGGGCAGCGGTCGTTACCGTATCCCGTGCTGGAACTGACACCATCGACGGCGCGGCCACGAGTATTGCTCTCAACCAGTACGAATCAGTCACGCTAAAGGTTAATGCCACAAATAATGGTTATGAATCAATCGCTAGAGGACTTGGCGGACTAACCTCAACTGTTGCTGAACTTAATATACTTGATGGAGTTACAGCTACGACATCCGAATTAAACTACGTTGACGGGGTAACAAGCTCTATTCAGACGCAAATCGACGGTGCCGTGAAAATTGCAGGGGCACAGACAATTACTGGCGCGAAGACGTTTACTAACGCGGTTACTGTTGAAGGAGACGGTCCGCTTATAAAACTTAGTGATACAACTGCCGCCGCTGATGATTTTTGGGTTCATGCAAACTCAGACATATTCTACGTCTTAACAGACAGGAATGATGATGGAGCTTGGGAGACGCCGCATCCTTTGGAATTAAATAACACTACGTCAGTCGGATCATTATACGGCAGTCCGATTATAACATCAGCGTCTATCGGCTCGCAGACGGCTGGTGCTATAACCAGTCAGGGCACACTAGCAACGATGAATGCTGTGGGTCAGAATGAGTTGAAAACGTCAAACGCTGGTGAAGTATCTACGACGAGCACAAATGGTGCGACTTCTATTTTACCTGGAGGAGCCTATGGATTCTACCCTAGACTCAGGTCGAGTTCGTCATCTGGAACTGGTTATTGGGGTAGTAATGCTGTGGCGGATACAAATTACGTGGCATATGGTTTCGGCACTAGTTATGTTACGAGCATTCGTATTTATACAAGTAGTGGTAGTACTGCATACGCACAACAAACCTATGTGACTGCATCACCTCCATACGATCTTGGTGACGGTGAGGCTCCATTTTTTATATTTGCAAATGTGGACTCACAGGGCAATATCGTTAGTGTATATTCTGCTGATACCCCTCCATGGATTTATAACGGGCCAACAAAAGTTACTGCTGATCGTCATGCTAAGGACGGTAAGCAATATATCAAACATAAGAATTTCTCTATGCCTGCACCTATCAAGTCCAATTCATCAATGGCGCAAAAGGTAGCTTACAAAAAAGCTGTACTCGAAGCAAAACGCTCAGCGGTTGAGGAAGAAATAGAACTTACTCCTTTAATGAAAAATGCGGACATGGATCTAATCCCACACCCGTTTGAAGCAAGTCCGGATTTTACACCAATTTTACTTGACCCAATGTCAAAAACCACTATTGACTTGATGGAATTGTGTGATAATGGTAATGGGGAAAGTGTTAACGAGATCATTCATGATAACTATATCAATGTTGGCAACACACCACTAGCTAGAAGTGGCCCAGCCGGACTAATGATTGTAGATGCGAAGTGGAAATAATGGATAACAAATCAGTAACGCTAAAAAACTCAGGAATAGAATATAACATTGAGAAATATTCATATATTGCAGATGAGCTAAATAGCCTTGCTGAGAAGCATTACTATGAAGTTGAAGACGGTCGGATGCCGTTCAAGATTAACAAAGATGCTTACATTGAAATTGACAGGAACGATGGTCTTTTATTAATAACTGCTAGGGATAACGGAGAGCTTATAGGGTATATACTTAATTTTATATCAAATAGTTTGCATAACGCTGATTCATTGACATCAACTAACGATGCTATATATGTGAAGCCTGGATATAGAGGGATGGGCATATTTAAGCAACTTTTTGAAAGAATGGAGGATGAATTAAAGATATCTGGAGTCGAGTACGTTGTTATGACAATCAAGAAGCAATTTGATATAGGTTTATACCTTGAAGAAAAAGGGTTTACTGAAATTGAACATAATTATGAGAAGTATCTAGGAGAATAAAATGGGTACAGCGGCAGCAATAGTAGGCGGCTCAGTTGTTTCAGGCATTCTAGGAAACAGCGCGGCAAATAGAGCATCAGCTGCGGCAAGTTCAGCAACTGCAGCTTCAATCGCTGAACAACGTCGTCAGTTTGATTTAAATCGCAGTGACACAGAGCCATATAGACAGTCTGGCGTTAACGCGCTAAATGCCTATAACCAGGCTATGGGTCTTCAGGGTGAAACAGGAGTCAGACAGGAAGACGCACCATTGCCTGCGTTTCAAGACAACACAGCGCCATTGCCAGAATTTCAATATGGAGGAATTCCATTACCAGAGTTCAACGGTGGTGATAGATTCAAATATAACCTTGAAGGAGATGCCGGGTACAGGTTTGCCCGTGATGAGGCAATCAAAGCGGCTAATAGAGGAGCTGCAACACAAGGACAATTCAATAGCGGCAATCGCCTAGCAGCAATCGCGGATCGCGTTACAGGAGTGGCACAACAGTATGCAAACGATGCATTTAACAGGCAGATGGGCGAATCAGTTGCAAACTATGGCCGAGATGTTAATGAATACAACCTTGGATATAATCGAGCGAATGATTTGTATGGTCGAGAACTAACCAAATACGGCCTTGACTACCAAAAGAATAAAGATGATTACAATAGAAACCTAACAAAATACGGATTGGACTACCAGCAGAATCAAGATACATACGGTAGGGGTCAAAACTATCTTAACCGCCTGCAAGGATTGTCTGGCATGGGGCAGACATCAGTTTCACAGTCAGGTGCAGCAGGTGCAAACATGGCAAATAGTATCGGGAATATTTTATCTGCTAATGCTGCAGCTCAGGGAAGTGCAGCACAGAATAGATACAGCGCTATCAACAACGCTATCCAGGGCGGGGCTTCGAATTTTATGCTGTATAATTACCTTAATCCGCCAAAACCAGAGACTTAGGGGTATAAAATGCAGGACTTCAAGCCGTTCAATTATGGCAATGTATTAGCTATGGGCGAAAACATCAAAGGTGCCCGCCTACAAAACACCATGAGGCAGCAGCAGTTAGACCCTAACAGCCCTCAGAACCAGCTTGTACAGGAGCAATTGACCGGGGCAAGGCAAGGTAACGTCTTAGCGCAACAGCAGGGCCAGAGACAACAAACTCAGTTTGATCAACAGCAAAAAGTTGAAAAACTGAAAATGCTAAACATGGCTGCCGCTGAAAGTCTCCAGAACCCACAAGCGCTATCAAAATGGATCCCTGAACTGCAAAATATCGGTGAGCTTCCTCAAGACTTTGACGCATCAACAGTGACGCCTCAAATTCTACAGCAGATATATGATGGGACATCTGCAGCGCTTGGTATTAAACAAAAAAACATAGAATCTTATGGTGATTTTGAGCAAATACCAGGAGCATCTGAAGGAACATTGGGGCAGAAGGACTTATCATCAGGAAAGTATATAAACATACAGACAAAAAAATCGCCATTAGTAAATATTGATCAGACACAGGAGAAAGAAGAGAGCAAAGCGTGGGGCAAATCACTGGTTGCAAATTTTGATGATGTCGCTAAACGTGCTCAAGGAGCCGAGGATAGTTTGTCTAATTTGCAAATAGCATCATCTATAGATGTGTCCACAGGCGCTTTCGAGCCATCCAAGGCATGGGCGGCGGCTATTGCACAAGGGCTAGGGTTTAATCCTGAAAATATTGGGCTAGAAAAAGCTGATAATGCGCAGGCATATAAAGGCATTGTTCAGAATCTTGTCCTCACGAAAATGCAAGCTCAGAAAGGCCCGCAAACTGAGAATGACGCTAAGAGAATAGAATCAACAATAGCACAACTTGGGAATACACCAGAAGCTAAGCGGTTCTTGCTTGATTCGGCTATTGCGCTAGAAGAAAGGAAAATAGAGGAAAGGGATTTTTACCTTAATTACAAATCTGAGAACAAAAGCCTTGACGGCGCAAGGAGTGCGTGGAATAAGTATAAGGCTAAAACGCCATTACTAGGCGATAACCCTAAAACCGGAAGACCTGTATTCTATAATCAATTCAAGCGCGCAATGCTTGAGGCTAACCCTGGCGTAACAGTAGATCAAATAAATACTATGTGGCGTAGTAAATATGGCCGATAAATTGATTGATCCGTTCGATAACGAACGACAACAGGCGACTAAAAGCAAAGTCATTGAGTCTGATATTAGTGGTCTTGTAGACCCTTTCGATACTGAGATGGTTGCTTCAGAACAAAGTCAGCAGAAAAGTCAACTGCCTGATATAAGGAAGGATGCCAAGTCGATTGTAGGCGCCGGGTTCGAGCCGTTAAGATCAGTCGTTACAGGCATGGCAGCCGAGCCATTAGCCGGTATAGCTGGCTTGGCGTCACTTCCTTTTGGATCTGGTAGGGCGACTGAGAATATTGCAGCTATTAGAGATAAGCTGACATACAAACCAGAATCTGAAGAGGGGCAAAAGGCACTTAGTGCATTTGCTGAAACGGTTGAGCCGGTTATTAGCAAGCTTTCACAGGCAGAGGAAGGTTTAGGTGATGCCGGGTATGAATCTGGCGGGCCAATCCTTGGTGCAATCGGTAAGACAGCACCAACGGCGGCATTAACAGCATTGGGACTACCAAAAGTGCGTTCTGGACTGAAATCTGCCGGAAAGACAGTTCAGAAATCACTTGAAAAGACCAAAGTAAAAAAATTATTAGGTGAATCTACACCTTCAACTTCCGAATTAAAACAAACAGCGAGAGGTATATATCGTGAGCTTGATAACTCTGGTGCTACTATTAATTCTAGCAGCGTTAATAGGTTGGGGGGAGAACTCCAATCATTAGCAAAGAAAGAAGGTTTTAACCGTAGGATACATCCAAAAGTTAGCGCTGCACTTGATGAAATCAATGATTCAACAATAAGAAGCCTTACAGTTTCTGAAGTTGATATTTTGAGAAAAGTAACTAGAGCGTCAGCAAGGAGCTTAGACCCAGATGAGGCTCGATTAGGTTCTATACTTGTTGAGAAAATAGACGACTTTATGGACAACCTTGGGCCAAATGATTTTGTTGGCGAGAAAGCAGCTAATGTCGGCCCAAGATTCAAGGAGGCCAGACAGTTATGGAGCAGAGCTAAAAAGTCCGAGTTAATAGAAGACGCCATTGAAACAGCTAAAAACCAAGCGTCAGGATTTGAGAATGGAATAAGGGTTCAGTTTAGGTCAATCATTAATAACAAAAAGAAGAGCAGAGGGTTTAGTTCAGAAGAATTAGACGCTATGAAAAAGGTTGTTAGAGGCGGAACTGCTGAAAACATGGCTAAGGCCATTGGTAAATTTGGATTTTCCGAGGGCCAGGCTAGCGGAATGCTATTAAGCTCTCTTGGCGTAGCAGGTGGTGCTGCAATTGGCGGTGCGCCTGGAGCGGTTGCTGTTCCGCTTATAGGCCAGGTATCTAAAAGTCTTGCGCAAAAACTTACAAGAAATAATGCCGCCGCAGCAAATCTTATTGCAAGAGCTGGTAAAGATGGATCAAAAGTAGTTGATGCTTATATAAAATCTGTTCCAAAAGCTAGCAGAAATGTTAGTGATTTAACTGAGTTGTTATTAAGACCAGAAGTAAGCATTAAAAAATTAAAAGCACTTAGTATTCCAGAAAATGCGACAGGAAACGCAAAGATTGTTGCAGATGCTGTTTATTTCGCTGCATTAATAAAATCTCAGCAAAACAAAGAAGATGACAACAGACAACAATAAATAAAAGTTTAATAAAAATGTCCGATAAAGAAGAAATAAAAGAAGCCATGCGTGAAGCGCTTAATGAGTGGAATAGTATTAATTCTAAAACTCATGAAGAACATCATAAGTTTATAGATATACTAATTGTTGATGCAGAGGTTAAAAAGGAGCGCGTTGAAAAGATTAAAACTAGCATTATAGGCTGGGGGTTTATTACTGGTATAGGGTCAATTGTGGGTGGGCTGGGTTATGCAGTTACCCAGTGGGTAAAATCAACCAAAGGGGGCGGTTAGGTGATTGAACTAGCAGTATTTTCGTATATTTCTGGTGTTGTTCTGTGGGTATTTTATCTCGCAGCGATGAAGTTAAAGGCCCATAAAGATGAGCTAACCGGCGTAGCTAAATTTTTTGGTTATCAGATCATATTTGTCGGATTGGTTATTGATGTAGCATTCAATATTGTTGTAGGTTCAATTTTATTTATGGCATTGCCAGTGGGCGGCCTGACATTCACATCAAGATTGATTCATTATAAAAACTCTGGCGGGTATCGAGGGAAAGTACAAAAATGGTTTTGTGGGAATTTGTTGGACATGTTTGATCCATCTGGACCACATTGTAAATAGGTGATCAAAATGGCACTTAATAGTGATGATATCGCCCTTTTAGACCCAGAAATGCAGGAGCGGGTAGAGGAGTTCATTGCCCATTGTAAATCTGCACAGTTCGGTGTGTTGCTGTATAGCGGTCGACGATCTTTTGAAGATCAGGCAAGGCTTTTCAGACAGGGCCGTTCGATGGGCTCAATCAAGGCAAAGGCTGCTGAGTTGCGTGATAAGTGGCAGCGGCCTGACCTGGCTGACATCCTGATTGGCGTAGGCCCACAGAAGGGAAAAAAGATTGTCACAAACGCTGGTCCTGGCCAGTCTGACCATAACTATGGCGGTGCGGTCGATGGCGTACCTATGGTTGGCGGCAAGCCCGTCTGGGGCACTGACTCATACGAGGATAAGGAAGTTTGGCACCAATACGGAATGATTGCGATAAGTGCTGGGCTTGAATGGGCGGGTAACTGGACGAGCTTCAGGGAGTATCCACATTTAAAGCTGCCGAGCATGGATTGGCGCGAGCTGATTAAGGATTCTGAATATGAGCTATAACGGAATCATAAAGAAAAGTCGTTCGCTTGACCTAGCCGCATTAAGTCAGTTTGTTGACGCAGGCGCTCTTGCCATATTGGCGTATTCCCCCGAAGACCTTGGGATTACCGTTCCTACCTATGCAGTTGTGCGGGTAGCAATCAACGTACTGCAGGCGTATTTGCGCTTCAAGACAACAGGCCCTGTAGGAGATAAATAATGATTAGTAAACTAATGGGTTTGGTAACTGGAATTATGGCGGCTATAGCGCTGTTCTTTAAGGTTAAAGCCGATTCTACTCGTAACAAAGCTCAGAAAGAGAAGATCGACAAATATGAGGAGGTTATCGACGATGTGGAAACTGCTAGGCGTACTCGCGCTGATGATAATGAGCGGATGCGCGTTGAAGACAAATACACCCGTAAGTAATTACTGTCTCCTCTATAATCCTATCTACACGTCACCAGATGACACTAGAGAGACTATAGATCAGGTTGTTGATAACAATGTAGTCTACGACAAACTATGCGAATAGTTGACAATATTTTGACTAACAATCAATCATATTTAGACATTAGCACATAAGCAATTATCTTTTTTACAACCTAACTCAAATAAATATTGGGTTAGGTTGTAAAAGAAACGCACTAGAAAGCACACCAACTATTTTCTATACTCCCTGAGTTCTTCACGTTTAGTAGCCTGCTGGGTCTGCCATAATCCAGCGCCCATTTTAGCTATTTCAAGGTTCCATCTGCATAGCTCAGACTCCCCCACAGCGTCAGCAAGCGCCGATAATAGCTTGATGTACTCATCGTCCGCCCTAGCCTCTCTTTCCTGTGCTGCGGCGGTTTTATGCTCAGGCTCATATTTTTTCATTATGATGGCAAGCTTAGACTTTTTGAAATCTTCCAGATAAACAGCCTCTCTTTTAGCTTTGGCGTATTTCGCCGCTATCTCTCTCAGCTCGCTTAATCGTCTTTCTATGCTATTGTCCATTTATCACCCATTTCACATATTATTCATCAAACCGCTTAAACCTTGGTAATGACTTCCTGATGCTGTTCATTAAAAATGTTATCCCGTGAATCCCAATCGGCTCATCGTTGCAATAAATGCTGTAGTTATCAATTCTATTTCCTTCAAGACACTCAAATATTGCGACTTCTTTTGTGTGCCTGCGTTCTATTGTGATTTTGATGTAAGGATCAATATCTACAAAGTCAGTATGCTGATCCTTTTCAGCGAGTCTTTTTCTTTCTTTTGCGGCGTTTGCTTGTAATGACCACAGTTTTCGTGCTTTTTTATTTGCTCTATAAGTCATTGTTTTTACGCTCCCTACCTTATCAGGTGTGTATAGCCCAGTGTTAGGTGACAACGGGGGTTATTAAATGATTGAACATTTGCCATTAGCTTTATCATCTCTTAGTACGGCTCTTGATATTGGAAAGAGCTTGGTAGGTATCCGCGATACTGCAAAACTTCAAGACGAGATTGTGAAATTCAACAGCATCATAATCGGTGCGCAATCCGAAATAATGGCGTCTCAAAATGAACAAGCGTCTATGGTTAGAAAAATAGGAGAGCTTGAAAAAGAATGTATGCGCCTTAGTGATTGGGAAGCTGAAAGAAAAAGATACGCGAGAAAGGAAGTCGCTACTGGTGTTTTTGTATACATAGAAAATGACTATGTGGGCAAATTTGAAAACGCGCATAAATATTGCTGCAATTGTCTCGATAATTACAAGAAGTCCACACTTCAGCAATTCAATATTACAGAAGGTCGGAAAATTTGGCTTTCGTGTCATAACAAATGTCCTGATTTAATATTTCGCCACTACAATGATGTCACCTAACAAAAGCGGTCAAGAAGGACAGTCCTACGCGGCGTTCGTTTGTGCTGAAAAACCTAGCACAAGCCTCTCACCGCTACGGCATGCCTCTTACCGCTGGCGTTATACCGCACTGCCAAGCTCGGCGGTACATTCAACCTCGTTACCCCATACGTCCCAGCCTTCGTGAGGATCACGGCAGAATAACTCTACTCTTGGTCTATCTCCGCTCACCTCAACAATCATCTCTCTAAACATATTTGGCTTTTCCGAATGCTTAAGCCGCTTATGCTCAAAAGCAGTTCTATCAATCCTTTTCTCGGCCTTAAGTGTGCCTCGGCGACAAAACAGTAAATGCTCGGTAGTTTGCACATATGTTCCACCGATACCTATTCCGTGAGGTGGCTTCACCCATGTCAACATACAGCTTGGCTTAAAGCCCCACGCCTTAGCAACTTCGTAGCTTTCAGCTATGTATTTATTTATCACCCACAGGTAGAGGTGTGCGTTTTTGTCCGCTATCGCCTTTACTGGCAGCGCCTTAATTTCGTCAATGCTCATTGTCGGGTAGGGCAGTGGCTTCGATGGCCCGTTGCTATTCCAATCTGGTCCGCGCTTAACGTCCCAAGGCGGGTCGGCGTAAATCACTTGGTATTTCTTTGTCATAAATTTTAACTCCTGTGTATGCGCGGTATAACAAGGCAAATTAACAGCGACATTCACCGCGTCGCTTCGCTCCTTGTTCATGCGCGTTATTTGCGATGTTATGCGTCATTCTCAGCCAGCCAATCAATGCACTTTTGGCGGAATTTCCCCGCAATCTCTAAAGCTTTATCTTTTGTGGTCCATCCTGAAATTCCCTCCCAGCCAACGGTTTGCCCGTTTACTGTCGGGCACCAATAATTTATTGGCCGCCCATGTGGGTTTTGTTCACTGTCGCTCATGTCTTCAGGCCACGTTCCGGCTTGGTTCCACAACATTTCCTGCTTCACTCCAATTTTACCGCTTGCCAGACCTGCAATTTGTTGTCTATCCATTATCAATCCTCCCGCATAACAATGCGCTTAAGTTCGCTTCACTTCGTTCCGCCGGACGGCTTCGCCACCGCTTAGCTTGGCGTTAGGTGGACTTAATGTCCGAGTGTATCCAGCAAAGCTTTCCTAAAATTGCCCACGCTATACCGTTGGTTAAGCTCCGCTCCTCTATCCCAATTCCTAGAGTTCTGGCAATAGCAAATCCTAGGAAGCCCCAGCCCATTAGTTCATTTGCGCTCATCTCCATGGCCAAATCATAGCGAGCCGATAGAATCGATGTTTCATAAGCCAGTAAGTTATCGGTCCGCATTCAATCCAATCAAAGTTTGGCGTCGCTTCAATTATCCGATCAAGGTCTTCTTGCTTTGTGCATTTAACGCTGGCTGTGCATCCGTTCCAATCCGTATAAACAGCATAAAAGCGTGGAGTAAAAAGCCACCTAACAACAGGCTCTAAGGGACCACTGGCCGCGACGTTCGTTGCATTCTGCTTGTTCATAGTCTCAATACTCTTCGTTTTAATTCAGCGTGGCCAGTGGCCCCTAAGCCTTACCGTTATACATCTAATTCTGTTACAGTCTTTCTGGCTCTCGCGCCAGGTTTAGGGTAGTCATAATCATCGTTATCGGCAAAATCAGTCATAAACTCACCTGCAGGGTTATCGGGTAAAAATGCAATAGCGTGGTAGTGTTCTGGGTCTGCGTAAAACCACACGGTATTAACAAGTTTGTTTAAGTAGATTACTATTTCGTCGGGCGTTAGCGGCTTCCCATGCTTTAATATTGCCGGACCATTAGCCGTAACACATTGAGAGAAAACACTATAGTCATGTATAACAAGTGCATTAACATCGTTCGTTTCACTCACTGCGACCTCCTTCGTCGGCGCGTTATGCAGGCGTTATGTTGCACTAATACGCTCTTGTGCAATCTTAAAGTATTCTTCGTCTAGCTCTATACCGATAAATTTGCGGTTTAAGTTTTTACATGCAACGCCTGTTGAACCGCTGCCCATAAACGGGTCTAAAATTATCCCGTCCTTATTAGATAGTCCGCTAATCAATGTACTTAATAAATCAACGGGCTTTTCAGCTCCGTGGTGCTCTTTTTTTAATGGGGCTTTTATTATCGTTGGAATATGGGTTAGTTTTTCTTTATTCAGCTTTAAACTGTCTCTATTTGCGTAAAAAATAATCTCATGCTGCTTTCGAAAAGGGTTTCCCATTCCTATTCTGCCCTTATCCCATACCACTATATTTTTTTGCTTCCATTCATAAAATAAGCCCATTAACACAGCGCTATAAACATCATCACAAAACACAAGAATAGGCGCATTTGGCTTTAATAAGCGTCCCCACTCTTTCTTTATTGCTGAAAAATAAAACTCCTGTATAGCTAAATCAGAAAGCCGGTTTACAACTTTTCGCCCGAATGCGTGGACGGTTGGGCTTGTGTAAGGCGGGTCGGTTAAAATCATATCAACCGAACCATCTGGTATTTCTTTCATCATCTCAAGGCAATCGCCTTGCATCAGTGTAATCATAGTGGTTTCCATAGTTCAGTGTAGGTGCAGCCTAACAATGGCATTAACGCGGACAACAAAAAGCGTTGCCTGTTATGCGGGCGTTATGCGTCAATTTCAGCTATCTGTTCTAACGCATTCCTAATGTTCAAGGCTGTGCCAAACAAGTGGTTATTTCCGTCCGGCGCACCATCGTAGTTGTCATGCCAAAAATCCCAGTCGTATGCACTTCTTGGCATGGGTTTTGGGTTGTACTCAATATGCCACCCGTCCGGGGCTAGACCATCAATAAACGAAGTCAGTACATTTATCCTGCCTTTGGCGGCAACTAGCGATTCTATGGAGGCAATAGCAGCGTCAATATCAAGCCCTAAGCTTTTCGGTTCTGGCTGCTCACCATCTCCACCCCTACGCCATTCGTTGTAGCGTTTTAAACGCATAACAAGGCAATTTAACTCGGACCCAACTACCGCAGTGGTCGCTTCAAGTTTTATGGTTTCTGATAAGTTCATCATTCGCTTAGTCCTGTGGTTTTGTTCCCGTTGGTCCGGTTAATTGCAACGTTATGTGCCTAGGTGCTAATCATCTAGCGATAGCATCGACAGCACCATTTTTAAAGCCTTGCCAGCGCCTGGCGTTTTCATGTCCTCTGCCATTTTCAGCGTTAGAATTATTTTAAAAAGTGCGTCGGCAGGTTTTGGCCAGTTTCCAGTTCGCTCCCACCGGCCCCATGTGTCGCTGGCGTTTTGTCCTGTCTGTCCAGCAAACAGCTCACCGGCCTCACGTTGCGTGAGCCCCATCGTCTCACGCACTTCTATTGCTTTATTTCTCATACGACCCGATTTTATTTTTATTATCAACAGACCCGTTATTAATTATGCTCATTACGTTTTCTGGAGCAATGATGCGCGATTCGTTGCCTCCAAATTTTGCTTGATACTGCACTGCATAAGCTGCTGCATTCCATGGGTCTTCACCTAGGGACTTATTTCTTGCGATTATTTTTTTGCCACTGCTTGCTGTTATCTCGTAGCCGCCGCCTTGCCGTCTGTTGTATATCACTGAAATCATTATCATGATTGCGCCCTCTTTTCTAATGCTCTTGATATAAAGCTGTACCCGTTATTTTCATCAAAAAGAGAGTATACGAAATGAAGTTTTTTCCATCCGAGCGCTATATACAATTCTTGAATCTCTTTTATATCAGAAGCAAGGTTGCCAGTATTTTTATATATTTCATTCCCTGCATGATCTTTAATCGAGGCTACACTGCACTCGTAGCCATATTCGTTGCATTCGCCAATATTTACTTCTGCTGTTAAAACCGCTGACGGCATAATAAATTCGTGCATATCGCTTGGCGTACATGCGGGATAAATATTTATTGATACTGATTCAATTCTCATTTTGCTGTCCTGTTATTTTTGTGAGTTGATGAAACGGCTAACTTCGCTGTTCAATGTGATTAGTTCAAGTAAGTCAGTTTTCTTTGTTTTTGCGCTTAGCGCTGCTTCAGCTTTTGCTATGTAAGCCTTTGCTGTTGAAAGATCGCTTACTTCTGCACGTTCAACATTGATTTTTTGACTAGCAACTAAGCGAGCGACTTTAGATTTCAGCGCGTCTAGCTTCATTCCAGCATCTGCATGCTTCGCAACTTTTTTTACTGTTACGAACAGAGCGTTATAACCGGCTTTAGCAGTTGCAAGCTCAGCGTCAGACATAAGGCCGATGTGTTGATCTAGGAAATCTTCGCAGTATTCGTTGAAAGTAAGCTTGCTCATTTTCTTTCTCCTTGCTTGGCTTCTGGTTTATTCCGTCTGCCTATGATTTAAATATACACGACACAGTGTCGTATTGCAAGGGCTTTTTTAATCATTAGCAAAAATAATCACGGCACATAACAAACGCATACAGCGGACTCAGCTACGCTACGCCGTTGATGCGCAACGTTAGATTGCTTATCGGTGTCCCCACTGATATCCGCAATCGCCGCATATTTCTAGTGTTGTATCTGGCATGGCTCCATTCGTTTCCCAAAATGCCGTCTTCCAGTCTTCGCTTTCACATTCCGGGC